>Ga0207419_1002138_pt1 | contig 13410 bp, 12 predicted proteins | sample ElkSloMetagenome_4_FD_184723 | JGI IMG/M metagenome (GOLD analysis project Ga0207419, IMG submission 184723) | Hot spring microbial communities from Elkhorn Slough, Monterey Bay, USA - MD2A (version 2) | ecosystem: Environmental > Aquatic > Marine > Intertidal zone > Estuary: Microbial mat ... | reverse complement strand
TTGAATTATTGATGTCTAAAAACTCACGACGCATGATACCTGTTATTCTCGCTGGTGGTAAAGGTGAACGGTTTTGGCCGTTGAGTCGCAAAGATCGTCCCAAACAGTTTTTAAGCTTAGATGGCAGTGGTCAGAGTCTCTTACAAACGACTGCTAATCGCTTGCTTTCTCTTGCTGGAGATTGGGATGGGCTGTGGGTAGTGACTTCGACAATGCTTGCTGATGGGGTTCACAAACAACTTCCCCAATTACCTCAATCCAATATTTTAGCCGAACCTGAAGGCCGAGATACTGCCCCGGCGGTCGCCTGGACAACAATAGAAATTGCCCGTCGTTATGGAGAAGATGCTGTTATTGGATTTTTTCCAGCCGATCATTGGATTGGTGAACCAGAGATTTTTGAGAATACTTTAAAAGCCGCAAAACAGTTAGCAGCAACTCAAGATGTGATTGTAACTTTGGGCGTAAAACCCAGTTATCCAGCGACAGGTTATGGATATATTGAACAAGGTGAAAAGTGGGGTGTCTTTGATGATTTTCCGGCTTATAAAGTTGTCCGATTTACAGAAAAACCAGATCTGCCAACCGCTGAAAAGTTCCTTTCAACGGGTAAATTTAGCTGGAATGGTGGAATTTTTGTCTTTCGGGCGGGAGTGATGTTGCAGGAATTACGAACTTATGTTCCTGATTTAGTCAAAGTATTGGAAGAAAAAGGCGCAGAGGCTTATTCAGAATTATCAAAAATTAGCATTGATTATGCGTTGATGGAAAAGACCCAAAAAACTTGTGTTTTCCCGGTCGAATTTGCTTGGGATGATCTCGGTGATTGGAATGCTTTAGGACGGTTACATGAAAGCAAAGATTCTAATGTTGAATTAGCCCATCATCTGGGAATGGATACGAAAGATTCTATTCTCTTTAGTCAGAATGAAGACGAAATTATTGTCACTTTGGGTGTTGAAGATTTGTTAGTCGTGCGGGAAGGAAATGTCACGTTAGTTGCTAAAAAAGAACGCACTCAAGAAATTAAGCAACTGTTAAAGAAGTTATCTGAAGATCCAAGTTTGCAAGAGTTTTTATAAGTAGATAAAACTTGAAAATTAATAACCGAATCAGAGTGCATCTCATGATGTTAAAATTATGATTTTGTTGAAATTGAGTAAAAAGGCATTAACTCTACACAATTTCATCCGGATCAACTCCTAACTCTCGCAGCCGTTGAGCAAGTTTTTCGGCACGTTCTTGGGCTACAACAACTTGTTCTTCTGCATTCGGAATTAATTCCCCTTCTAGGGTCATCCAACGCAACCAAGAACGGTCTAGGACTTCATAACTCCCCTGCCAAATTCCTAAGCTTAATTCATACTCGGTATTGGCAAACGTCCCTCTGTTAATTCCGCTCGTTGATAGCGCGCGCCCACTAAATGAAACGCTTGCATTTCGTTAGTATAGCGGCTAAAAACAACATAATAAGGAACGCGCAAAATTTGTTCATAAACCTCCCATTTTGTTGGCGGCTTACTCGGTTCACTTTTCGTTTGATCTAAATCTTCATCTTCCGTTCCCGGTGATCATAATTCCACCACAATTAACAGACTGCTTTGTTTTTGCCAAATCACATAACTTAACCGTAAATCTCGATCCAGTCGGGAGGCTTGTACCACAAAGGATGAGTCAGATCATACCTCCAATTCAATCTCATTCAACACTTATAAATAGTTCTGTTCTTCTTCGACATATTGAGGAAGTTCTTGAAAATTGGGTAATTTAACCGTTTCTTTCTCTGTCTCTTTAACATTTACAGGTAATGTTAAAGGCTGACGTGTTTCTTCTATCCAACAACTCGCTAACGGCAAAGTTTGTTCTAAATCATCTAAGGGTCGAGGAATCACCATCACAGCATTTAATTCCCCAATCCGTTCAGCTTCTAGCATTCCCGCCTCGACCGCCACTGCCACATCCGCCACTGAACCGCGAATAATCGCCGTACATAAAGCCCCCCCAATCATTTCATAGGAAGCCAAATAAACCTCAGCCGCTTTCAGCATCGCATCACAAGCCCCGACCATCGCCGGAAAACCGCGTGTCTCCACTAAACCCACCGCTTGGTTACTCAAACGACTGTGACCGCCACTGCTGGCCAATTGAGATAAACGCGCACTAATCGGTAAAACATATTCTAAATTGGGAAGGGGTCGGGCAATCACCAAAGACGAAACAAACTGGTTAAACTGTTTAGCGGTATCCGTTCCCGTCTCTACAGCCAACCGAACATCAGCAATTCGACCGCGTACAATTGCTGTACAGTAACCACTACCAATTTTTTCATAACCAACGAGATGAACACCTGCTGACTTCAGCATCATGTCAGCCGTCCCCACAATCGCGGGAAAGCTGAGAGTTTCAACCAGACCCAAAGCCATATCCTGGTATTCGGGTCGCTTCATCTGTTGAGGGGAAGTAAATTTTTGCAGGTGTGCATCCATGAATCGCGATTTTTGGAGTTTGGACTAGAGATTTCAGTTTAAGGGAGTTGGGCAAAGGGGTATAGGCGCACAGAGACACTTCACAACAATGCTAAAAATTTTGATTGTTTTGTTTGTTCTCCCCTTCACCCGATTAGCGTGCGTGCTATTCTCCGACTCTGCCAAACCCACAGCCCGATGGTCAATTTCCGACCTCTCTCTATATTACTAATTTTTAGGAAGAGCGATCAGTTGGCTTGGAGTTATTGAGAGATCGACGATGGGGAAGTAGTGTGTTTAACAACTGATTGAGATGAACTTGTCCATACACAATGCTTGCAGTCGGGTTGGGGGATTTCTCTAAAGAAGTCGCCGCAGTCGAGTTTGAAACTGACGAGGGTTCCGGCGAGACTTCTGAAGATTTCCCGGACTGTGAATTGTTCAGGTGATCCGTTGAAGACGTGTGAACTTCACCCGGATCACTTTTCTCAGTTGAGGACGTGTGAACTTCACCCGGATCACTTTTCTCCTCCTCGGAAGAAGAAGAAAGGGTCACAGAACGAGATTCATCCCCAATAATTGTCCCTGCGGGTACAACCTGTTTGGCGGCGATCGCCGGATTAAGAAGCGTTGCTTCTGCTCCGATACAAGCTTTTGCCCCAATTGTGCCATGACCCACCACTAAAACCCCTGCACCAATATTTGCTCCGGCTTCAACTTCAATCTTGCCCTGGGAAGCATGAATAATTGCTCCCATCCCGATACAAACCCCAGTGGCAATCACAATTTGACTGTCTGGATCAGCTTGGAGGATCACTCCCATTGCGATCGCAACACTGGGGTCAATTGTGACATCGCCACTCACGAAAGCAGAGGCATTGTTCAGGGGTTGCGGTGGCGACCTATACATTAAGTGTGAACCTCTAGAAATATCAGCAGCCAGTTGAGTTAGTTGGGTTTTTGGATAATTTCTTCCATCACCCGACGCTTGGCTTTGGGATCAATGCCAATTAAGCGTACATACTCACCGCTATGCTCTTGCATACAGGCTTCTAAAGCTGCGATCACCTCCGCATCACGATTGGACTCAATGGGAGCGCAACTCCGCCAAGAGCTAGTCCGGAAGCGGCGTTTATCGGCGTGTTCAGTTCCGATTTTGTGACCTTGAGCCAGTAAGCTGCGAATCGAGGCAATTGTCTCTGAACTGAGGCTACTGCTATTTGCGGAACGAGCAGAATTCGTTGGGCTATTATAGGCAGCGACCCGAGAAGCAGCGACCCGAGAAGTCGGTGTAACGGTTGATTTGGGGGTCGTAGACTGAGCAGGCTTGCCATCAGGACGTTGAATGATTTCTTCGACAACCCGACGCTTGGCTTTGGGATCAATCCCAATTAAGCGTACATATTCTCCTGAATGTTCGTTGACAAAGGCTTCGACTTGTGATACTACTTCGGGGAGGCGAGTCGATTCAATTGCCGGGCCACTGTGCCAAGAACTGGTACGGAAACGACGCTTATCAGCATTTTCTAGACCAATCTTGCAGCCTTGAGACAAGAGTTGACTGATTTGTTCACTCAAGCTAGGAGTCACACTGCTATTGACCACTGGACTAATATGAGAGCTTCGAGCCGAAGCAGAAGGTGCAGAGACAGAGACTTTCCCGTTAGAGGATTTTTGAACCGGGCCATCAGGACGTTGAATAATTTCTTCTAAAACCCGACGCTTGGCTTGAGGATCAATTCCCAACAGGCGAACATATTCCCCTTGGTGTTCCTGGAGACAGGCTTCGAGAGCTGCGATCACTTCGTTGAAGTTTTTGGAGTCAATGGGAGCGCAACTCCGCCAAGAGCTAGTCCGGAAGCGACGCTTATCAGCGTGTTCACTGCCAATTTTATAGCCCTGAGCTAATAGCTGTTTGACCTGTTCCATCGTCGAAGAATCGAGGCTACCGCCATGACTAGAGGAGGAATAGGAGCGATTACGGCCACCGCCATTATTACCCATAGTATTGGCTTCATTGCGAAGGGGAGTAATACAAGCTGTATTTTCTGAGCATTGATAACCCGCTTTCAGAGATTGATTCACACCGATGACGTGAGTCGAAAATTTCAAGTCAGCGTCGTTGACATCCGGTAAGCGGTCAGCTTGTTGTTGGTTGGTAATAATTGCACCGGAAGGCACATATTTACCGGGGGGAATTTCCACATCCTGAATCAAAGCGTGCATCATGATAATGCAACCATCTCCAACTCGGGCGTTAAATACCGTTGAGCGAAAGCCGATGAAACAATTACTTCCCACATACGCTGGGCCATGAATCAACGACAGATGGGTGATTGAGGTATTTTTACCAATCCAAACGGAGTAGGATTGACCATCATCTCCTTTGACGCGACCTTCTTCTAAGCCGTGAATGACTACGCCATCTTGGATATTAGTATTTTCACCAATCGCAAATGGAAACCCTTCGTCAGCACGGATAGAGGTTCCTGGTGCAACCAATACATTGGCTCCAATTCGCACATCTCCGATGATGTTAGAAAAGGAGTGAACGTAGGCTGTAGAATCGATTTTCGGCTCGGCTAAGTTTTTTGACCAAGGTGTTGGAGGAGCCGCTAGACTACGGACTACCATAATTGAATTTCTCCTAACCAATCTTTAATTAGTTTTCTGTTGTTTACTGTGAAATCGATCAGAAAATTTAGCTCAGAGGGTGAGACTAACGTTCCTGATCTTTTTTGCTGTAGAGCGAACGATTTCCCGCTGTAATGGTATCTATAATTGCTACTACAGCCGCGTCACTCGGACGAGTTTCACTTCCGGGAATTTGACGAGCTGCACTTCCCCGTGTGACAAGAACCCACTCATTAAAGCCCGCCCCAACGAAATCGAGTGCTACTTCATATTCCGGGAGGGTTTCTCCGGCTTCATCAATGAATTGCAAGAGTAGAAATTTTGAGCCTCTCAAACTTGGCTCTTTTTGGGTACTCACAACAGTGCCAATAACTCTGGCAATTTTCATGGGGCTTTAGTGGGGAATGTGCTATTTTGTTGGCGTTTCAATGATCAGCTCGTCAGCCGTGAAGGGTTTAGAGTTCAGCAATAATGCCATTAAATCAGATTTGGACTGGCACGGGTGCAAGACCTTAATAGGCTAAATGGAAAACACAGCAGAATCGACGATCAAACTCTTTGTTTACCAGAATAATCTTTTGTGGGTCTTGATCCCTATCTGTTTTTTCTAAAACGGACTGGTCTCTAGGGACGGTTGAGTGAGCGAATTCCACTGACACTTTCACGGAACTGTTCTACGGCTTCAGTGTAACGAATCGGTAGAACGTATTCTAAGTTTTCATGGGGACGGGCAATAATATGAGTGGAGAGAACCTGACCCCCTTTAACTCGATTTTTTATAGATTCTTGAGCCGCTCCGACGGAAGCTTGCACTTCTGAAACATCTCCTCGCACAATTACCGTTACTCGTCCACTCCCGATTTTCTCATATCCGACGAGAGTAACCCGAGCTGCTTTTACCATAGCATCGGCTGCTTCTACCACAGCCGGAAACCCTAAGGTTTCAATCATACCAACTGCAATGGCCATAGTCTAACTCCTGATCTAACAATTCAATGAACATACTTTGATGTCGTACAAGACTGACTCACTAACCTGTTCCCGGAGAGGAATTTCACAACAACATGACTTGCTGCTAGCGTCCTTGCTGGTGAATCTTGTACGACGACGGATGAGTGAAGCGAGTCCAGATGATTCTGAACTGCATAGTTGTTTTAGTAAGCCCGGAACTGTTCTACAGCATCGGTATAACGGATGGGCAGAACGTATTCCAAGTTTTCGTGGGGACGAGCAATAATATGGGTCGATGAGACTTCACCCCCATTGACACGCTTAACAGCCTCAATTCCTGCCGCGACGGAGGCTTGAACTTCAGATACATCGCCTCGAACAATTACGGTGACGCGACCACTTCCGATTTTTTCATATCCGACTAAGGTGACTCGGGCGGCTTTCACCATTGAGTCGGCTGCTTCTACAACGGCCGGAAAACCTATGGTTTCAATCATCCCAACAGCGATTGACATCGTTTAACTCCTAATGAACACAAAAGCAGAACAAGCTGCGTATTTTTTTAGACCAATCGGTAGAATTACGACTAGAGTCGTCATCTGTACGCTTCTAGAAGGGTTCTTACCTTTCTCCCTGATTAATAGAATAGGAGAATTGTGTCGCCCTTGACAATATAATTCTCTATTATTCTTGCTGATGGACTTAATTAAAATTATTAATGCGTAATAAAAATTAATATTGTCTTAAAAAAGTTTGGTTTTAGTAAACTTTCAGGCTTCTATGACCCTGACTCCCTCCCACCTCTCCAGAATTCTGAGTGTTCTGCAAATCAAACCCTAGATCCAGTTAAACTCAGTACGGTTCTGTTTATCTGGCTTGTTGATCAGATCAACTCCGACTTCTGGCTTTGATCCTGTTGATTTCTGTTTGAGTCACAGATTACTCCGCCCTTTTACGACGGAGACGGCACAGACCATTGGTGAAAATCGAGAACGACTCTCCAGAAGTTTTGTTGAAATGATCAAGATATTTCGTTACAAACTCTATATTACTTTACAAAAAAAATGATTCATTGTGAACTCAGATCAAACCCGTGTATTGTCAGAAAAGAGTTCCTTATGGTAGATCTATAAAAATCCAAAAGCTGTTTATATACTTATTATTTTTTAACACTTTTTAACTTTTAGAGAAAAGCAGTAAAAATACCTAATCTTAGCAAAGTCGATTGTGAGCAAATACCCAGTTCAACGGACATTCCAAACAATCCCCTTGCTGAAGTGAGTTGCACATTTGTTGATCAACCCAAAGGAATGCAGAAACTTTGGGGACGTAAAATCTCAGACTTAGCGTTTGGTGAGTTGATTGAAATTCTAGAATGGGTTGCTACTAAGAAAAGTAAATTAATTATTTTTATTGACCCGTGGTATCCATCTAGCAAGACTTGTTTTGCCTGCGGTCACATTCTAGAAAAGTTAGATCTAGCAATCAGAGAGTGGCGTTGCCCGTCTTGTTTAAGTATTAATGGACGGGACGAAAACGCCTCTTTAAATATCAAAAAAGTTTGGGGATCAACTCTTAAATTAGGTAGTGTTAGACCGGATTTTCCGGCAACTATTGTTTGAACTTAGAATCCCCCACTTTTTAACCGGGGGAGTATGTCAAAGGAGATCTATTTTATGGCGTTTTAACCTTTTTATTGCTGGATATGGGGTTAGTGGCAGCCCGTCGTATTCAAGACTTGAAAAAAAGCGGATCATTTTTCATTAGATTTTAAATTTTAATGCCCGTTTTTAACGCCATTCTGGTAATTTTAATCGCAGCTATAATCGGAATGTCAAAAGGCAACGCTTTATTATTTGCGGTGTTGTGTGCAAGTGCCTCTTATATTGCCGTTCCTGGGGCCATGCGAATGTCCGTTCCTGAAGCAAATCCTAGTTTATATATTTGAATGGCACTCTTGATGAGATAGCCGATCAAGAAGATCGACTCACGACTGAAATTAAAGTCAAGATTTTCCCGACTCTGTTCTTGAATACAGACTACTCCAATCGACGTAAATTTAAACGAGAGTATAGACGAATACCCCAAGTAATGCGAGAATCATTAAATTAAATAATCAGCATTAAAAAAGCTTATTCTAGGAGCCATTTCCGGAAACATTATCAATGACTCAGTTCCTTCTACAAACGAGTTGGTGTATACCATTCTATGGATTAATCGGGGCGATATTGACCCTACCTTGGGCAATGGGGCTAGTCCGACGTACAGGGCCAAGACCGGCTGCCTATATTAATTTATTGATGACAGTCTTAGCCTTCATTCACGGTTCACTGCTGTTTAGAATCACTTGGAATCATCTTCCCTTACATCTGACTTATTCTTGGTTAACCGCCCCGGGCTTAGATATCTCCTTTGTTGTTGAAATCTCCCCCTTGAGTGTAGGCGCGATGGAATTAGTGGCAGGATTGAGTTTAATCGCTCAATTCTATGCTTTAGGGTATATGGAAAAAGACTGGGCGATCGCTCGGTTTTATGCCTTACTGGGTTTCTTTGAAGCCGCCATCAGTGGTATCGCTCTGAGTGACTCCCTATTCCTCACCTATGGGTTGCTCGAAATGCTAACCCTCTCAACCTACTTGCTGGTGGGGTTCTGGTACGCTCAACCCTTGGTGGTGACAGCCGCCCGCGATGCCTTTCTCACCAAGCGAGTTGGGGATGTGTTGCTGTTGATGGGGGTGGTTGCGGTTTCCGCTTTGTCGGGTAGTTTAACCTTTTCCGACTTAGAATTTTGGGCAGAAACCGCTCAGTTACAACCGCTTACCGCAACTTTACTGGGTTTAGCGTTAATTGCCGGGCCAATCGGGAAATGCGCTCAATTTCCCTTGCATTTATGGCTAGATAAAGCGATGGAAGGCCCTAACCCGGCGTCAATTTTGCGAAACTCCATTGTAGTTTCAGGCGGTGCTTTTGTCTTAATTAAACTGCAACCAGTTTTAGCTCTTTCTCCCATTACAGATGGTGCCTTGATCGCATTGGGAACAGCAACTGCGATCGGGGCGAGTTTAGTGGCGATCGCTCAAATTGACATTAAACGGGCTTTTTCCCACACAACCAGCGCTTATTTAGGCTTAGTATTCATCGCGGTTGGCTTGCACCAAGTCGATGTTGCCTTATTACTGCTGCTGACTCATGCCCTCGCCAAAGCCCTGCTGTTTATGAGTGTCGGGGCGATTATTCTCACCACTAGCACCCAGGATATGACCGAAATGGGGGGGTTATGGTCACGGATGCCTGCAACAACAACGGCTTTCCTCGTGGGGGCAAGTGGCATGGTTGCGGTGCTGCCTTTGGGAATGTTTTGGACGATGCGGCGTTGGTTAGATGGATTTTGGGAAGTACCTTGGTGGTTAGTTCTAATTTTGTTGCTGGTTAATGGTTTAACGGCTTTGAATTTAACTCGAGTGTTTGGTTTAGTCTTTGCTGGAAAACCCCAACCCAAAACTCGTCGTACACCGGAAGTTCCCTGGCCGATGGCCTTACCGATGGTGTCGATGACGATTGTCACTTTGTTGGTTCCTCTGATGTTGCAACAATGGCAATTATTATTAAGTTGGTCATCCCCTTCACTGGACACTTCAGCCTCAAGTTTCAACGCATTCATTCATCAAGCGGCTGTTCCTTTGTTATTAATCTCAGGTGTAATTGGGGTGGCAATTGGAGCCGCACTTTACTTATATGGGGTCACGAAAAGACCAGTTCAACTCCCCTGGAAATCGGTACAAGAACTGCTCGCCTATGACTTCTATATTGATCGACTTTACGGTTTAACAGTGGTGTTGTTAGTGAGTCGGATTTCGGCGATTAGTGCTTGGATTGATCGCTATATTATTGATGGGATTGTGAACATTTTAGGGTTGGCGACTTTAGGCAGTGGTGAAGGTTTAAAATACAGTATTTCGGGTCAATCTCAAATTTATGTCCTGACTATCACTATCGGAGTCGGTTTGCTGGTTATTTTAATGTTGTGGCAATTTTAGACTGGGTTTACTGTTTGATTTAAGCACTAACGAATAAACGTCTATCTTTGCCTTCTATCTTTTGCTTTCTTTAACACCCGAATCCTCAACAAAATATTATCAAGATTCCATGCTAAGTGTTTTTATTTGGATACCCCTTCTCGGCGCTACAATTATTGGATTTTGGCCAGAATTAACTGCTAAACAAGCTCGTCAAGTCGCCTCTTTAGTTGCTGGAAGTTTGTTTATTTGGTCATTGGTTTTAGCCCGTCTATTTAACCCCGATCTTCCCGACTTACAAATGAGTGAGTTTATTCCCTGGATTGAAACTTTGGGATTAAACTATTATTTAGGCTTAGATGGTTTGTCATTGCCTCTAATCATTCTTAGTGGCTTGTTAACTACAATTGCCATTTGGAGTACAGAAGCTAATATTAGTCGGCATCGACTGTACTATATCTTAATTCTGTTTATTGCTTCGGGAATTGCGGGAACATTTTTGGCTCAAAACCTCCTGCTCTTTTTGCTATTTTATGAACTCGAACTTATCCCGCTTTATCTATTAATTGCAATTTGGGGAGGGGAAAAACGGGGTTATGCTGCCACTAAATTTTTAATTTATACTGCGATTTCAGGGATTTTAATCTTAGCTTCTTTCTTGGGAATTGTGTTCCTGACTTCTGCCCCTAATTTTGATTTAGCCATACTGAGTTCAGGATCTTTAGGAATTGCCGCTTTACCGCTAAAAACGCAATTAATTTTATTAACTGGAATTGTGATCGGGTTTGGAATTAAAATTCCTTTAGTTCCGTTTCATACTTGGCTACCCGATGCCCACGTGGAAGCCTCTACACCGATTTCTGTCTTATTAGCCGGAATTTTACTCAAGCTCGGAACTTATGGTTTATTGCGGTTTGGAGTAGGATTATTTCCTGATGCTTGGAATATCGTTGCTCCTTGGATGGCAAGTTGGGCGGTTGTGAGTGTATTGTATGGGGCTTTCTGCGCCATTTCTCAAACTGATATGAAGAAAATGGTGGCTTATAGTTCGATTGCTCATATGGGTTATATTCTCCTCGCATTTGCTGCGGCGACGTCGTTGAGTTTACTCGGATCTGTGATGCAAATGGTGAGTCATGGTTTGATTTCGGGGTTGCTTTTTTTATTAGTGGGAGTGGTTTATAAAAAATCAGGAAGTCGGGATTTGAATGTGTTGCGTGGACTTCTCAATCCTGAACGGGGTTTGCCTTTAATTGGCAGTTTAATGATATTAGCAGTAATGGCGAGTTCAGGAATTCCGGGTTTAGTTGGATTTATTTCTGAATTTATTGTGTTTCGCGGTAGTATTGCCGTTTTTCCAGTACAAACTTTATTGTGCATGATTGGAACGGGTTTAACTTCCGTGTATTTCCTAATTCTGATTAACCGGGTGTTTTTTGGACGTTTATCTGATTGGGTGGTGAATTTACCGCCAGTTCAATGGCGCGATCGAATTCCTGCTATTGCTTTGGCAATTATTATCACAATTTTGGGGATTCAACCGAGTTTGATGATTAACTTAAGTGAAAGTACAACAACGGCTTTAGTGAGTCTTTCGGCGACGGTTGCTAAGGCTTCCCAAACCAATCAATTTAAAATATTAAAATAGAGGACTGGATTCAAAAGTTTTGAGGTTCAGCCCTCTAAAAGCTTGTCATCATAACGACAAACAATTAACAACGAACAAACAACGGAAAACCAGCTTATGACCAGTACCACATCTCAACCTATTTCACATCCCCTCGAAGAATACATCCAACGACTGCAAACAGGTGATGCCCTTCTGTCTGACTACCCGGAAAATGTAGTCGAAGTTGTTGGTATTCTTAAAAGTTATGGTGTGGTTTTAGATGCGTACTCTCGTAATCTAATTTACATTGCCAACCATCAATTCTTGGTATTCTTTCCCTTTTTTAAATATTTCAATGGAGAATTTACGCTGTCAAAATTGCTACAACATTGGGGACATGATCGGATTAACTACGAATATGCAGAATATTGCATGAAAGCGATGCTGTGGCATGGGGGCGGTGGGCTAGATGCTTACTTAGATTCTCCCGAATTTCAACAGCGTGCAAACCAAGCTATTCAAGGGAGATTTAAGAATAATCTGTTAATTTTAGGACTCAATAAACTCTTTCCTGATTTTCTCACAGAACACATTCGTCAACTGTGTTATTACAGTGCGTTAGGTCAATTTTGGCGAGTGATGAGTGATATGTTTATCGAACTTTCTGATCGTTATGATCGCGGAGAAATTCAATCGATTCCCCAAGTCGTTGAGCATATTTTAAATGGTTTAGTTGCTGATGCCAGTAAGCCAATTACTTACAGTGTAAAACTTCGCGATTGCGCTCCGCGCAGTGGCCAAGCCAATCGCATTTATGAGATTATCCCCGAATCAGTCGGATTAACCTTTTTAATGGATACTGCCGTTCCTTATGTAGAAGCGATTTTCTTCCGAGGAACACCGTTTCAAGGTGCGGTTTCTTATAACGCTCAAGTGCATCAAATTCCCACAGAACAAAAAGAATTTACCTACGGTGCATTATACGCCGATCCACTTCCGATTGGCGGTTCAGGAATTCCACCCACACAGTTAATGCAAGATATGATTCACTATTTACCCAACTATTTACACGAGATTTATCGCAGGAGTTGTCGGGGAGAAGATGACTTACGGGTGCAAATTTGTCAGAGTTTTCAAAAGTCGATGTATTGTGTGACAACAGCCGCAATTCGGGGGTTAGCACCCTATCCACTCGATAGCACCGAACCTCAACAACAGCAAGCCAACCATGCTTATTTAGAAGGCTGGATGGATCGATTTTTAACCTCTCGTTTGTTGGAGGTGAACCAACCAACCTCTAGAGCTTGTCAGCTTTTTCCAGAGCGTTCAACTCACAGTGCTGAGTAAGTCTTTTGTCAAGATCTGTAAATGTTTGTACAATTGTTAGAGATGGTAAAAGGATAACTGAACAGTAGATTTATATCCTTGAATCAAGGATGATTATTTAACGGGTTGACATGGCTTACTCAAGACTGCAAAAACTAGCAAGTTACATTCGACCGCATTGGAAACAAGCGCTACTCGGAATTTTTTCTCTATTGGTTGTTAACGCATTAGGGGTTTATATTCCGCTCTTAATTCGCAATGGTATTAATGACTTAGAAAGTGCGAATGATTTAAGTCCAATTATCGGTCTAGTTTTCTTAATTTTGGGACTAGCTTCTGTAATGTGGGTGATTCGGATGGCTTCTCGTATCCTCCTTTTTGGGGTGGGAAGACAGGTTGAGTTTGACCT
>Ga0207419_1002135_pt1 | contig 13429 bp, 12 predicted proteins | sample ElkSloMetagenome_4_FD_184723 | JGI IMG/M metagenome (GOLD analysis project Ga0207419, IMG submission 184723) | Hot spring microbial communities from Elkhorn Slough, Monterey Bay, USA - MD2A (version 2) | ecosystem: Environmental > Aquatic > Marine > Intertidal zone > Estuary: Microbial mat ... | reverse complement strand
CAAAAAAAACCAGGGAAACCTTGGCTATTTCACTGCTTTTCAAATGGTATACCCCTTTGAAACGGGAGTATATAGCACGGCAAAAGGAGATATTTCCATGCCTGTACGCACACGCTTTGGATATCATCTAATCAAAGTACATGATATAAGACCAGCCTCAGGAAAGGTTAAAACTGCACATATTATGATTGCCGTACCGCAGGGAAGAAATTCTCCAGAGGCTGAAAAGGCAAAAGAAAAAATTGACTCCATTTACAATGCATTGCAGCAGGGGGCGGATTTTGCCACCATGGCAAAAGAATATTCTGACGATCGGGGCTCAGCGCAGAAAGGTGGTGAATTACCGTATTTCGGTAGGGGTCGGATGGTACCTGAATTTGAAGAAGCTGCATTTGGTCTTACTAGTGATTCTTCTATTTCTCAGGCTGTACAAACTGATTATGGCTGGCACATTATTAAATTGATTGAGCACGAGGACGTTCCTGATTTTGAAACAGCCAAGGAACAGATTAAAGACAGAATTTCAAAAGATCAGAGAGCTAACCGTGCCCGTGAGGTGGTTATTGAACGTTTAAAAGAGGATTACAACTTTGATAATCATCCGGAAGCATTGGAAGATATTTATGCTATTCCACTTGAAAAATTAAAATCAGGTGATATTGAAATTACCACCGAACATAAAAACACCAATCTTTTTACACTTGACGGCAATAATTATACACAGGCTGACTTTTTAGCCTATTTAAATGCTAAAAAATTCAGTACCGCTAATACTCCAGCAGTTACGCTCATAAATAAAAATTATCAAACATGGGTGGACGACCAGATACTTGCCTACGAAAAAACCAAACTGCCCTTAAAATATCCTGAATACAAGTACTTACTTAAAGAATATCATGATGGCATTCTCCTGTTTGAACTCACGGACCAACTGGTGTGGAGCAAAGCAGTAGAAGACACTACAGGCCTGGAAGCATTTTATCAAATGCACATGAAAGACTACATGTGGGGAGAAAGGGCCAAAGCCTTTATTGTTAACCTTAATGAAACAGCTTACACCAAAGATGTAAAAAAAGCAATTAAAAAGTATTATAAAGAACAAATAACAACCGAAGAACTATTAGAAACTGTATGTAAACAGGATACCACAAATTCGTGTATATCAATCAAGGAAGAAATGTACCCCAAGGAGGAGCCCGGAAAACTTTCACTGGTATCCTGGGATGAGGATATTTACGGGCCAATGGCCACCGATGAGGGTAAAATTGTAATTGGCATCAAAGAAATCCGCGACCCGGAACCCAAGAAGTTAAATGAGGCACGCGGAATTATTACAGCGGATTACCAAAATTATCTTGAGAAACAGTGGATAGAAGAATTAAGGGAAAAATATACCTTTACAGTAAACGAAGCAGTTCTGGACGAAATCAATTAAATCATTTATAATGCCAAAGCATACACCTGTATTTACAGCCCTGCTTATATTTTTCGTTTTTACATTTTTTTCCTGCCAACGCGGTGTAAAAGAGAACCCGCTGGCACGAGTTGACGGTAATTACCTCTATGAATCCGATTTACCACGTTTTCTTACCGAAGATATTCAAGGTAAAGACAGCATTACACTAGTGAAATCCTACGTGGAGAAATGGATTAAAGAACAACTTATCCTGGAAAAGGCCGAATTAAATATTGAGCAAGAGGAGACGCTGGAAAAGCAGATAGATGATTACCGGAAATCTATTTTGATCTATACCTACGAGCAAAAAATGCTGAAGCAGAAGCTGGATACCACTGTTGATGAAAGTGCGAAAAAGGCTTATTTTGATGAAAATACAGAAAAATTTAAACTCACAAGGCCTGTGGTAAGAGCATTGTACATAAAGTTACCCAAAACGGCTCCAAATACAGAAAGAGTTGAAGCCTGGTATACCAGTAGTGATGCTGAAGATATCCGGGAGTTGGAAAATTATTGTTTCCAGTATGCCGATCGCTATGACTTTTTTGAAGATAACTGGGTTTACTTTGATGAAATTGCCACAAACGTACCCACCAGTTTTTCAGATCCGGAACGCTTTTTGAGAGTAAGCAATGCCATTGAAGCTTCGGATTCGCTTCACCACTATTACGTTCACATACGCGAGAAAAAATATAAAGGCGAAACAATGCCATTTAGCCTGATAGAAAATGATATTGAGAGTATTTTGCTCAATAAAAAGAAGCTCCAGTTTTTGAAAGAACTGGAAACAAATATCTTTCTGGATGGAAAGCAGAAAAACAAATTTGAAATTTATACCAAATAATGAGATTGATTAAGAAGAAGTTTTACGTGGGCATATGTGCAATTATTTCTCTCTTCATCCTGCATCATGCACATGCACAGGAAAACCGCATTGTGGACCAGGTGGTTTCTATCGTAGGCGACAAGATTATACTGCAGAGCGACATTGAAACCCAGTTTCTTGAGCTGCGTGCGCAGGGAGCGTCAACTTCAGGCGATATGAAGTGTGAAATACTCGAAGAATTCCTGGTACAGAAATTACTGTTAAACCAGGCAGAAATTGACAGTATACTGGTTAGTGAAGCAGAGGTGGAATTGCAGCTAAATCAACGCCTTGATTATTTTATTGGACAGATCGGCAGCCAAAAAGCACTGGAAGAATACTTCGGTAAATCAATTCTGGAAATAAAAGAAGACTTCCGTGATGTCATCAGAGAACAAATTATAACCCAAAAAATGCAGGGCGAAATTGTGGGTAACTTGGCTGCAACACCTGCCGAAGTTAGAAAATTTTACAACAGGATACCCGAAGACAGCCTTCCAAGGGTTAACTCGCAGGTTGAAATAAGCCAGATTGTGATATATCCACCATTGGCCGACGAAGCTGTTTTTTCTGTAAAAGAGCGCTTGCTCGATTTGCGGAAAAGAATAATTGCTGGTGAGGACTTCACTACCCTGGCAGTTCTCTATTCTGAAGACCCTGGAAGTTCTCCGCGCGGTGGGGAAATCGGGTTCCTTGGCAAAGGCGAGCTTGATCCGGCATATGCAAAAACCGCTTTCAGTCTAAAGGAAGGTACTGTTTCAACCATAGTAGAATCAGAATTTGGTTATCACATCATACAGCTTATTGAGCGACAGGGAGATAAGGTAAATACCCGGCACATCTTGCTCAAGCCAAAAGTTACTGCGGAAGCCTCACGCAAAACCCTTAACAAACTCGATAGCATTACGCAACTGATACGCACCGATACATTAACATTTAAAGAGGCGGCCCGATATTACTCCCAGGATGAAAAATCAAGGGTTAACGGGGGCATTCGTGTGAACCCGGCCAATCAAACCACTCAGTTTGAAATGGATGAGTTTCAACCTGCAGAATTCCGGGTTATCCGTCAGCTAAAAGTGGGGGAAATCTCTGAACCCATTGAAACCGTTGATGAAAAAGGCAAAAAAGTGTACAAAGTTGTAAAACTTACCTCGCAAACAAAACCGCATGTGGCCAATCTTGAGGAAGATTTTAACATGCTCAAGGAAATGACACTGATGCAAAAACAACAGCAAATTGTTGAAAACTGGGTGCAGGAGAAGAAGCAAAATACATACATTCGCATTGATAAATCATTTAGCAATTGCGAGTTCAAGCGTAACTGGACCAATAATTAAAATTCATTTGCATGTATGACGAATGCTTCCTCACACATCAAAAACTTTTTATCTGCATTCGTTGCCATTCTTTTAGTGTTACCGGCATACGCTCAGCAATCGAATGCTATAGCTCAAAATGGGAAAAAAATTGAAATTATCAATGCAAACAGCATTGAATTTGACAAAGCACTGGGGCCAGATGTAAAAAAGCTGGTAGGGAACGTGTTATTTGAGCACAATAACTCCCTGATGAACTGCGATAGCGCCTATTTTTTCTCTGAACGTAACATCATTCATGCTTACAGCAATGTACATATTAATCGGGGCGATACCGTCCACCTTTATGGGGATACACTCCGGTATAATGGTAATGAACGAATGGCCAGGGTGCGCAGCAATGTTCGGCTGGTAGACCGTGAAACAGTGCTGATTACAGAATACCTTGATTTTGATATCGAAAACGATTTTGGATACTACATTAATGGTGGTAACATTACCAGTGGAGAGAACCGGCTAAGCAGCAACATCGGCTACTACTATGCTGAAACAGAAGTGTTTTTCTTCCGGGATTCTGTTGTGATTATCAATCCTGATTATTACATCACCTCTGATACGCTTAAATACAATACGATTACAAAAATATCCTACTTTTTTGGTCCAACCGAAATAATCAGTGATGAGAATTACATCTATTGCGAAAACGGATGGTATGATACCCAATACGACGTATCACAATTTAATAAAAATGCCTATTTTAAAAACAGTGATCAGCTATTAAAAGGCGACAGCCTTTATTATGAAAGGAATACCGGCCTTGGGAAAGCATTTAAGAACGTGTTGCTTTATGATTCAGTGCAGCAGGTAATCCTAACCGGACATTTCGCCGAATATTTTGAAGATACCGAAAGGGCAGTACTTACTGATAGTGCAGCTTTTATTCAGGTAAGCAGTGATAACGACAGCCTGTTTGTACATGCAGACACCTTGCGTTCAGTGGGATATACTGATTCGGTATTCACCACCGACTCTGTTCCTGTATTCGATTCCCTGGTAAATTTTAAAATTATCAAAGCTTATTATGGGGTGCGTATTTTTGAAAATGAGTTGCAAGGCATGTGCGATTCCATGGCTTATTCTATGAGAGACAGTGTAATCAGACTTTTTGGAGACCCCGCATTGTGGTCGGCAGAAAACCAGCTTACCGCTGAATATATGGAACTACACACCAAAAACAATAAACCCCATATTCTGTACATGCAGTCTACGGCATTTATTGTATCAGAGGAAGATACAAGCCGGTATAACCAGATAAAGGGTAAAAATATGACTGGCTTTTTCTCCGATAATAAACTGTACCGAATAAATGTGGATGGCAACAGCCAAAGCATTCATTATGCCAAAGATGACGAGGAAGTAATCGGCATCAATAAATCCGAAAGTTCTAATATTGTAATTTTGCTTGAGGATCAGAAGGTAAGCCAGATAAAATTTCTTGTAAAACCTGATCAAAAACTTCATCCGCCTGGCGATCTGCCGCGTAATGAAGCTTTGCTGAAAGATTTTAAATGGCTTAAGGAGGAACGCCCCCAGTCAAAGTTTGACATCTTCAGGACTTCAGGCCAGCAAAATAGTGCCGGGCAGGCATCAACAGTAGCGGATGAGATACCTGAAAATACAGGAGATGAGGAACGAAAAAACACACAAAAAAAACAGGGACAAATAGTTGTCCCTGCTCAAAGGTGATTCAAAATCTTTACAGCTTAATATTCGTCCTCATTGAAAAAGAAATCGTCCTTACTGGGATAATCCGGCCAGATATCTTCAATACTTTCGTAAACATCTCCTTCGTCTTCAATCTCCTGTAAATTTTCGATAACCTCCAGGGGAGCGCCGGAACGCATGGCAAAATCAATTAATTCATCTTTGGTAGCCGGCCATGGCGCATCCTCAAGTTTCGAGGCTAATTCGAGTGTCCAATACATATGCCTATTAATTTTAAGAGATTAAAAAATAAATTTGTTAAAAATTTTGCAAATATAACCAATTAACTAAAACTTACAACTTTGGTTTCCATGGAATTTCTTCCACATTTAAATCCTTTGTGAATTTACGAGCTAAAACAAAGAAATAATCAGATAAACGATTAAAATATTCAATGACTACCGGAGGAATTTCAACCGACTGATTTAATTTAATAATTATCCTTTCCGCTCTACGGCAAACATTTCGTGCCACATGGCAGTGAGAGATAATCATGTCACCTCCGGGCAATACAAATGAGCTTAGTGGAGGTAAAACCTGCTCCATTTTATCTATTTCTCCTTCCAGCAATAATATATCTTCCTTTCGTAGCTTTGGCAAATCATCAAGACAATCATCGCAATCAGCGGCCAGAATTGATGCTGAAACCATAAGCTTATCTAAAATTATCAGTAATGTTGCTTTTACATGTTCATCTGCGGAAGAATCGCGCAGCAATGCTACAAATGCCATTAATTCGTCTACTGTACCATAAGCCTCGATACGCTCGTGGTGCTTTTGCACGCGCTTGCCTCCAATGAGTGCTGTTGTGCCTTTGTCTCCTGTTTTTGTGTATATTTTCATCTGTTTGTATTTACCGGCAATAACGCTTTGGCTTTTCTCACCTCTACGAGGTAAAATAAGTTTGGTTGCCTTAATTATAAACTTTATCGGTAGACAACAAAAGGTAGGCTGTGTTCACTGAAAAAAACAGAAAGTTTTCGAACTTTTGCACCTGCACCCAGGATGAGGGCGCTCAAGCTTCAAAAGAACAAATAAAACAACTTTTCTTATTACTTAATTCATTGATATTAAGTTAACTAAATCATTGCACAGAGAGGCAGGTAAGTGAATACCTGAAAATCGTTTTGTCCTCTTTTGCAGGGGTGAGATTGTAAACATAAATGCATATCCTATAGGGAAATTGCCTGGTTGATCAGAGACTATTTATGCTCCGGCAAGAATTCTTTCCTCATTTACGGCATCTGATTCAACGAGTCCATCGCGCAGGCGTACAATTCGTTGGGCATGCCGGGCAATTTCTTCTTCATGGGTAACCAGTATAATGGTATTTCCCTGTTCATGAATTTCATTAAAGAGATTCATAATGTCGATGCTTGTTTTGGAATCAAGATTTCCGGTAGGCTCATCGGCAAGAATAATTGATGGTGAATTCACAAGTGCACGTGCCACCGCCACGCGTTGCCGCTGACCGCCGGATAATTCATTGGGTTTATGATTCATCCTGTCTGTAAGGGTAACACTGGCAAGTGCCTGTTTGGCTTTTTCTTCCCGCTCTGCTTTAGAAAAACCAGCATATACCAGGGGCAGCATAACATTCTCCAATGCGCTGTATCGTGGCAGGAGGTTGAATGTCTGAAAAACAAAGCCTATTTCTTTATTGCGAATCTCTGCCAGCTCATTATCTTCCAACTTGCTTACGTCGGTTTCATTAAGCACATACTGCCCGGCAGTGGGCGTATCAAGGCATCCAATAATATTCATAAGGGTACTTTTGCCCGAACCTGAGGGCCCCATGATGGCTACATATTCGTTTTTGTTAATCCTAAGGGAAATATCTGCAATGGCAGCCACTACAATTTCACCAATATAATATTTTTTCTGTATGGAACTTAAAGCTATTATTTCAGACATTACGCTAATTTAATAAACTTTAAAAATAGTACATTGCTGAAAAATGTCCTAATAATTTATGATAAAGTTTTGGGGGTAAAGATCAGAATTAAAAAAAACAAACCCCATGCGAAAGATATCGAGGGTAAGTGTTACCTGATGATGCTTTTGTATTTGTTGCCAGGCCTGCTCCATGCCGGCTGACCAGTGAATATCATCAATGATTACCACCAGGTGAGGGGTGTATAAATGTTGCAAGGCAAAAGCAAACATTTGCAACGTGGCTTTCCGAGTGTGGTTACCATCAATATATAAAAGGTATTTCTTTTTCTTTGGCAGGTCAAACTCCTGCATAAACTGCTCAAAATCGAGATTGAGGATGTGCGTATTTTGCAAACCAATGGCACGGTGGTTCTCCCTTGCTTTTTCAGCCAGAGCAGCAATAGCTTCAACTGTATACAACTCACATTGAGGATTCCCCAATGCCAACCAGGCGCTGCTTATGCCCAGGGAAGTACCAAATTCCAGTACCATGTCAGGTTTAAAATATGCCGTGGTAGCATATAATAATCTGCCATACCGCTTTGGAATAGAAGCACTGCGAAAAATGGAAGAAACGCTACGCATTTCTTTCTTTGTTACCAGGCTACCCGCCCCTACCCTACGCACATTTACAAGGATGGAATCTTTCCGGTTCTTTGCATCAAGAAAGCGTAACTTTTCCAATATACCGGCATTAAGATGCTGCTGCCATACATTATGTATGAGGTTAAATGCAAAGGGTGAATGAATGCCATGCCCCCTCCGGTGGGAAGCCAATAGAATATATTTCAGGTATTTTAAAGCAAAGTTCAACCGCCGCAATTGCATCATCTTGCATATAAATAAAGTACAAATATAGGCAAATACATGTAAGGTTTTTAACCGGCCATACCTCCTTCAAAAGAAGTGCCCTTTTACTCAGCTGGTTGAAAGGAGGATTATATTTAAAATATCGTTTAATGCAAGGCAGGGAAAATCCCCACATTGTAAATTTTAATTTCCTTTTACTTTTTCCAATTTTGCACGAATGAGTTTTTTTTCATATTCCTTATTGGCCAGTTCCATTGCTTTGTTTAAATATTCAATTTCCTTATGCTCATCCATCGCCATGTGATAAAGTTCGGCCAATAAACAAAAATAATAGTGGTTATCGTTTAACAAAAGTTTATATGCTTCCTGAATGGCTTCCTGAATGGATTTGGCACGTGCAAGCGCATATGTGCGGTTCATCGCTATTATGGGAGAATAATCGATGGTAAGGAGTTTATTATACAACTGCAGTATATTATTCCATTTTTCTTTTGTTTCCATGGTATGCCAAAAAGCAATAGCAGCCTCCAGATGATATTTTGTTATTTCATTTCCTGAGGCAGAAAGGTGCAGATATTTCGTTCCTTTTAGTATCAGGTCTTTATTCCATTTTGATTTATCCTGCTCATGATACAAAAGATCACCATTTTCGCCGGATATTCTTGCCTCTAGCCGGGAGGCATGAAAGCACATTAAAGCTAATAAGGCATAAATAGTTGACTTGGGGAAAATTTCTTGTTCAGCTAAGAATATAGCCAGACGCATGGCTTCCCAGCAAATCTCAAATCTTATATTTTGCTCATTTACACTGCTGTAATACCCCTCATTAAAGATTAAATAGATTACCCTTAGTACATTTTCCAGTCTTGAAATATATTGGTCTGGTGAAAGATTTATTTCAAGGTGATGATGTTTTATTACTTTTTTAGCCCTGTATATTCTTTTATTTATCGTTTCCTTATTTGATAAAAGCGCTCTGGCAATTTCTTCAGTACTGAAACCACAGAGTATCCTGAGCACAATACAAAGTTGAGATTCTCTGCTGATTTCCGGATTGCATACCACAAATATCATCTGAAGCTGGCTATCCTCAATTATTTTATCAGTAATCACAACATCTTCAAACTCCTGTTTTTGGGCTCCTAATTCAGGCGTGATTTTTTCCTTATAAATTTTTTCCCTTCGATGATGTTCCTTCAATAAATTTTGTGCCACTTTGTAAAGCCAGGCTTTTGGAAATTCCGGCACACCTTTATGAGCCCACACTTTCATGGCTCTCATGAAAGTCTCCGATACAATGTCTTCTGCTAATTGCAGGTCTTTCAACCTATAATAATTGCTGAGCACAGCAATTAGATTGCTGTACTCAGTTTTAAAAATTTGGGACAGTTGTTTATTGTCCATCAGGCTGAAAATTGCATTAATAGTGCATATTACATTCCTTCAAAAACCATTATATCCCGTACTTCTACTTTACCACCATTGCTTAACCCAGGGCAGCCCTTAGCCAGTTTAATGGCTTCTTCAGCAGAATTTGCTGACACAACAATATATCCACCTACAATTTCTTTAAGTTCAGCGTAAGGTCCATCTGTAATGGTCCCGTCAGCATGCATGGTTTTACCCTCAAATCCAAGCGCTTCTCCCGGATTTACAAGTTTCCCCTGCGCACCAATTCCTCCTATCCAATTTTGCCAGGCTTTAATTTCTTCCTGAATTTGCTCAGGAGTCGGATTCAAATCAGGGTCTGATTCACTGTGAAAAAGCATCATAAAATTTTTCATGGTTATTGTTTTTAAATGAATAAATAATTAATCTTTCATATACATAATGGATGAGAAATTAAAAACCGGACAAAATTTTAATGTTTTTTTTTGGTTATAACTTAACAAAGTAACAGGCATATGGTTGCTCCAGACTATAATACGCCAGGCTGCAAAATATGGCATGACCCGACGGAGTTGCAGGCTGTTAAATGAATAAAAGTCAGGTGCTAAAAAGTAAATATTTCAGAGCTGGCTTGGTGCGGTTATCCATGCTTTATGCTTTCAATAATCTCTTTTATCCGAACTTACAATCGCGTAGTGAAAATTATCTTTCCATTCGCCCCGAATGGGAAGTACTTTCCTTCTCAAGCCCTCTCGGGTCATTCCGGTTTTTTCAAGCACTTTCACTGATTTAATATTTTCTGTTGCCACCCCAGCCTCAACCTTTTGCAGTTTAAAATCTTCAAATCCCAGTTTCACCAATTGCTTAGCTGTTTCTGTGGCATATCCCCTTCCCCAAAAGTCAGGATGCAGCTTATAATAAATTTCTCCAAGTTTGAATTTGTCATTTGACAAAGAAAAACCAGCCAATCCGATAAACTGATTTGAATCTTTCAAACAGATCTTCCAGGTGTATGATTCCCGGGGTATCTTAAATCGTGCTTTCATTGAGGGTTCCATCACTTTTTCTGTCTCCTTAATTGATTTGGGTATCCCAAGGGTATTAAACTCATCCACTTCCGGTATCGAGTGCAATTGATGGATATCCTCCATATCATCCATGGCGATTTCAGAAAGGATTAATCGTTCCGTCTCAATATGGAAACTTTCCTGGTTATAAAGCTTATCCCAGTTACCGGATTGTTTGCCGGAAAGGGAAGTGATCGTTAATTTCAAAATCAATACAGAATCAACCTGTTTTGGCTCAAAATCGGTTAATTCCGGGGCGCCATAATGACTCATTATTACCGCAAGTCCTTTTTGTTTCTGGGCCATGTCCGTTATAATCCTTATGTTTCCATATCCCACTATGGAGCGGTAGGTGGTCGTCCATTTACATGCTTTTTCATTCCTCACTAAATCCGCCTGCTGCTCTAACTCAAAGCATACCTTATTATTTTTGGCCAGCAAATCAATTTTTTTGCCCCTGTTTGCACAATGAATATAAATTTCATTGCTTTTATAGCCATAATTGAAGGGTAGAATATAAGGCAGACCTTTTTCATCGATCATCCCTATCCTTACGATTGATGAATGTAACAAAATCTCTTCCAGTATTAATTTTTCGGTAATCTCCTGGTTTGCTTTTCTCATTTTTTGGTATTGTTTGTGTTCGAGGGGAAGGAGGACGTTCCTCGGGTATATTCTAGTTCGGGTTTTCAACGCACTTTCTTATCAATCGGTAGTAAAGGTAAATAAAAGTTGTAAACTTTCGAAAATTTCGTCAACCCCGCATTGAATATTTCCCGATGTTCAGCGTTAGGGCATTATACAGCATCTAAATCATTTATTTTCAATGGTACTACCACGAATTTAATGGTAACTTGCAATTTGTTTAAATAGGGCTTGCTGAAAAACTCACTTTTGACACTAAATCAGTAAATTACAAACAATAAAATTGTTTTAAGTGCAACCCTTTATTAATTAATCTGTGAATTTTCATGCACCTATTATTTTAATTCAACCTTGAAAGTGTTAGCCAGAAAGCTGCAATCTGCTTCCCTGCCTTCAATTCGAAGTATGACGAAGAAATTGGGGTTTTCGCGCTGACACTATATAAGGGTAATAATTTTACTAAGCCACTCCTGGTCTAGGTTATTGAAGCTTTCCAGGCTTTGACTGTCTACGTCCAAAACAGCCACAACCTTATTGTCTTCTGAAATTAAGGGAACAGCAATTTCTGATTTTGACCGGCCATCGCATGCAATGTGGCCGGGATAAAGTGAAACATCAGGCACAATGATGGATGTTTTGGTATTGCATGCCGCCCAGCAAACGCCTTTTTCCTTTTTCAGTTCCTGGCAGGCCAGGGGTCCCTGGTACGGACCTACATGAAGCTTCCCCTCTTGTAGCAGGTAAAAACCGGTCCAGAAAAAATAGTCCATTTTGTTGTGTAAAACAGCACAAATGGTAGCCATATGCGATAGTGATGAATCACTTTTCTTCATCAGGTCTTCAATTTGCCCGAACAATCTTTCGTAACGGGCATTTTTCTTTTTGTCATCCATTATTAAAAGTGTTTTTTAAATCTTACAAATCTGCGGCGTTCCTGGGTAGCAGATAGCACTCCCAGTGGATCAACCATAGTTTTCATCAGGGGTTCTTCGTCCTCCCGTGCCGCCGCCGAGGTTAAACTTAAAACGGGAATATTTGATTCATTAATTATATTTTGTGCAAAGGCACCAATATAGTTGTCATTCGTTTGGGTTTCCTGGTGCGTCATCAGCAAAATTAAATCAACCTTCTCTTCTGCCGCATATTCCACCACCCGCTGATATGGGTGCACGCCATCAGTACGCTCAAAAAGTTTTATGGAAGAACTGACGCCATTTTCCATAAGGGTTTGCTGCGTGCGCTTTAACCTTTTATAAATACGACTTTTACGTGCTTTTACACCCCCCACTAACACAGAAACAAGCGATATATGTGCGTTGTAATGCAGTCCAAAAGCTACGGCATTAAATACCTGCTCGCGGGTTTGCTTGGTAAGATCCAGGGGTACCAGCAAATTTTGGTATCCCAGCTTATGTTCTTTTCCGGAAATACATATTACCGGTACCTTGGCTTCTTCAATTACATGGAGGGCATTTGCACCCAATATGGTTTTTTCACTATGTAAATTCTCATTTTTTCCGATTATTATAAAACGTGCTTTTAAGTCATTTGAGAGCGAAAGGACTTTTTCATAAGGCTTTCCCTGCAATACTTTTACTTGATAATCAATACCATCACTTTTATAATGTTCCTCAGCAAGTATGGTAAGTTTTTCATGTGCAGCTTTTTCTGCCCGCTTTAATTCGTCCGGATCTTTCCCAAAAAAACGGGAAATAAAACTCCCCTGGGTCTCGAGCACGTGCAATAATGTAACTTTTGCTTTTAAAAATAGGGCTAATTTCTTGGTCTGCTTTACAGCATCAATTGATTGTTCTCCAAAATCAACTGATACAAGAATATCTTTTCTGTTTGGCTTCATACTGTTGTTTTTTTAATATTCATTTTCCCGTTTCAATAAAGATAATAAAAAAATTGAATATGCTGAGCTAATCCACACCCTCAGAACCATGGAATTTTGTTTTCTGATTTGGATGATCCTGCAAAGTGTAAGTAAAAACAGGCAACAACCCTATATTGTTTTACACGGATTACGTATAAAATAAAAAAGACCATCCCTTTGGGACAGCCTTTTTTATATAATAAAGTCTTATTAACCTTCTAAAACCTTTTTTCCTGGATACGTGCTTTTTTACCGGTAAGCTTACGCAGATAAAAAATACGTGCACGACGAACACGGCCA
>Ga0207419_1002133_pt1 | contig 13438 bp, 11 predicted proteins | sample ElkSloMetagenome_4_FD_184723 | JGI IMG/M metagenome (GOLD analysis project Ga0207419, IMG submission 184723) | Hot spring microbial communities from Elkhorn Slough, Monterey Bay, USA - MD2A (version 2) | ecosystem: Environmental > Aquatic > Marine > Intertidal zone > Estuary: Microbial mat ... | reverse complement strand
TTTGTGCGCCGGGGTGAATCTCGATGCCTGTGAAGAAGCGGGCAAGATGGGAAATGAGGCGGGGAAGTAGGGGAATCCCGACATTGTACAGCCAGTGGGCGAAGCGGTGAAAGAGTAGGGCTTGCAGTCCGGGATAGCAAAAGATGACCTCTAGCCAGTTGCGGGCGGCGGGGTCACGGTCAAAGATAATGCGAAAGTCGGCGGCGATCGTAGATAACACGAGCGATTTTAGTCTTCTGTTGTACAGTCCACTGGTTATTTTATCGTTCATTGGGCTGTTGATGCCTCGTTCGGTAGTTTTAGTTTTCGCGAGCGATGAAATCGTAGTTCCAGCGTTGATTTGGGTCAAAAGAGCCAATCCAAATTTGATAAGTCCCGGCGGGGAAGTTATCGTAATTCAGGCGAGCGTCGGGGCTGTTGTTGAAGTCGTCACCACAGTAGATGATATTGCGATCGCGGTCTTGGATGACGATTGTGGTGTCATTGCCGCCGCTATCGACTTCTAGGGTGAGTTGTGGTAGGTCTTCGGCGATGGTCAATATATAATCGGGGGTAATATCACCGTAGCCGACACAAAGATTGCCTTCGCGATCGCGGTTGAATTGTTCGGTAAACGAATGAGTCCCTCCGGTAAAGCCATTTTTGGCGGTGCGATTAAAGCCAGGACTTAGGTTGATTTCCCCAAATAGGGAATCATCGGCTACCGCAGGAAGGGCAATGATGGACGCGATCGCCATTCCGAGAAGATAATGGTATTGTTTCACGATTTTTTCCTCCAATCTCCTGTTTCACTTCAGCGCGATCGGGCTGAATTACGCTCGACTAGAGTAACATTTATTAGGGGTTGGGGTTTCTTCTATGACTACCCTGGCGACGAGTCTTTGCGGTTGAGTTTTTACCTTTATCTTCAAAAAGTCTATCCAAGTTTTATTTTTTTGTTTGTAATGTTATTAGTTGCGTTATTTGTATTATTAATGATTGCTAATTGGTTTTTCTCAGAAATTCTCATTGTTTACCCACTTCAAATTATTCATGCTTTGAGTTTATATAGTCCCTGGCTTGTTTTGATTCTTTTGGGTTCGTTTGTGGCTTGGTGTATGGGGGATGATGGATAATTTACAATGTATAATTTACAATTGATTTTTTTCGCTTCCAGGGAAAACCGGGGATTCCATCAATTTATAACAAAATTTTAATAAAGACCGTAGAATATAGCAACTGCCAAAGCGGTTAAGACACCATATCCAACCTCAGAAAATCAGCCCCTCTCCCGTGGGAGAGGGGTTGGGGTGAGGGCAAACCATAAAACGTCTTAACAGCTTTGCTTACTGCTACACAATCGAGACCCCGATTTTTGAGAAAAACCGGGGCATTTTAATCAATCTTGTAATTTCAGAAATTAACTATCTTGCACTTTGACTCCCCGCCAAAATGCCACATAGCCTTCAATGTTTTTGGCTTTTTCTTTAGCTTCGGGATAATACCAAGCTGCATCTTTGTTTTCTTGACCATCCACTACAACATTGTAATAACTAGCTACACCTTTCCAGGGACAAGTTGTTTTCTTGTTGCTGTCTTGTAAATATTCCGATTTGACGGCATCGGCAGGAAAATAATAATTACCTTCCACTCTTTCGCAATTATCGCTTTCGGCAATAACGGTGTCGTTCCAAATGGCTTTCGGCATAACTTTGTTAAACCTTGACTGTAATAACTTTACTTATTATGAAGGAATTTCTCAAAAATGGATCGCCAGAGAACGATCTAAACAAAAACAACTGATACAATAGTTCCGTTGTGCGCTGTTTGAGCTAGGATTTATGTACCAATCCCCGACTCCCCTTCATACGTTGGAAGATTATCTTAAGTATTTCTTCGGTTATGATAGCTTTCGACCGGGACAGCGCCAAATTATTGAAGCAGCATTAGAAAACCGCGATTTATTAGCCATTATGCCCACAGGGGGCGGAAAGTCTCTGTGTTTTCAGTTACCCGCTTTGCTCAAACCGGGAATTACGGTGGTGGTTTCCCCGTTAATTGCCTTAATGCAGGATCAAGTGGATGCGTTGGTAGACAATGGCATTGGCGCAACTTTCCTCAATAGTAGCTTGGATTGGGATGAGGTGCGATCGCGCACACAAGCGATTTTTAAGGGGAAAATTAAGTTACTTTATGTAGCACCTGAGCGTTTATTATCAGAGCGTTTTTTGGGCTTTCTCGATGAGTTGGCCAACTCCATTGGGATTAATTGTTTTGCGATTGATGAAGCCCACTGTGTCTCGGATTGGGGACACGATTTTCGCCCAGAATATCGTCAATTACAACTACTCCGCTACCGCTATCCAAGTGTGTCTTTTATGGCACTCACCGCAACAGCAACAAATCGCGTCCAAGGCGATATTATCCAACAATTACGACTGCGAGAACCGACGATTCATGTGGCGAGTTTTAATCGTCCTAATTTGTATTATGAAGTTATTCCTAAAGAACGCCGCAGTTACAATCAGTTGTTAAAAAAAGTGCGGTCTTTTTCCGGTTCTGGAATTATTTATTGTCTTAGTCGTCGTCGCGTTGATGATATTGCTTTTCGTTTGTCTCAAGATAATATTGCGGCTTTACCTTATCATGCGGGAATTGAGGATAAAACGCGATCGCAAAATCAAACTCGTTTTATTCGCGATGATGTCCAGATTATTGTGGCTACTGTGGCGTTTGGAATGGGGATTAATAAGCCGGATGTACGCTTTGTGATTCACTATGATTTACCCCAGAATTTAGAACGGTATTATCAAGAATCAGGACGGGCTGGACGAGATGGAGAACCGGCTTATTGTACGTTATTTTATGGGGGAAGTGACCTCGGTACAATTAATTATTTAATCGACCAAAAACAAGACCAAAACGAGCAACGAATTGCCCGACAACAGTTAACTCAAATGCTGGATTATGTGGAGGGAACGGAATGTCGGCGCACGATTCAACTTAGTTATTTTGGCGAGAAGTTTGCGGGAAATTGTGATAATTGTGATAACTGTCGCAATCCTAAACCGATTGAAGATTGGACGATAGAAGCCCAGAAGTTTTTATCTTGTGTTGCCCGGTGTCGCGAACGGTTTGGCATGACTCATATTATTAATGTTTTGCGGGGGTCAAGTAATAAGAAGATTGCTCAAAATGGTCACCATTTATTGTCTACTTATAATATTGGTAAAGACCGCAGTGTTGCTGAATGGAAATTGTTGGCGCGATCGCTGTTACATCAAGGGTTAATGGCAGAAACCAATGATGGCTATCGGGTGCTGAAACTGAATAAAAGAAGTTGGGAAATTTTGCGATCGCAACGTTCGGTACAAATCGCTGTCCCACAGCAAGATAAAGCGGCTGATTTAGCCCTGAGTTCTCGCAGTTTAGAAGTGGAACTGTTAACGGAACGTTTACGCCGTTTACGCAAACAAATTGCTGATGTTCAAGCCGTTGCACCTTATGTTATTTTTGCGGACTCAACTCTCAAAGTGATGGCGCATAATAAGCCCCAAAGTTTAGAGGAATTCCAGCAAATTTCCGGGGTAACAGAATATAAATTACAGCAATACGGCGAGCGTTTTGTCTCAGAAATTCGGGCATTTTGTTGGCAACAAACGACTCCGGTTATGACTCCGAGTTCGACACAACTTATTACTTTACAACTGTATCAGCAGGGTTTGGATGTGGACGCGATCGCGACAGAACGAGGACTAAAATCGCGCACTATTATTAACCATCTCAGCGAGTTATTAGAAATGAATCAACCCATCGATCTCGACTGTTTGGTAAAACCGGAACACCAACAACCGATTATTCAGGCATTAGAGAAAATTGGCGATCGCTCTTTAACCAATTTAAAAGAGCATTTAGCACATAAATATAGTTACGGCGAAATTCAATTAGTCCGGGGATATTGGCGCAGAAAACGGCGAGAATCCGTATCATAGCTCACGGCAATTTTCCCAAAAAATCTTAAAATATTCTAAGATACCAGGGGTGCGATACAGTCCAGTTTCTAAATAAGAAGCTGGGATTTTACAGAATTTACGGTTCGGTCATTTTAGCTTCAGTATATTTACAGAGCTAAATGGCTCGCGAATTTATCCTACTAGCTCAGAAGCACTCAGTCTCTAAAATCATGACGGGAACTCGCAAAATTGTCAAAGAACGCCGGGACTATAACACCTGGGTAGCCACAGAAACCCTCGAAGATTATTCCCTGCGTTATGCTCCCCAATCTTTTCGCAAATGGTCAGAATTATTAGTTGCTAATACTGCCTTGGGAGGGATTTCTTTCTTGGCTTTAGAAGCCATTGGCGGTTCGTTATTGATTAGCTACGGTTTTGCGAATTCCTTTTGGGCAATTATTACCGTTAGTGCTATTATTTTTCTCCTTGGTATTCCTATTACTTATTACGCCGCGAAGTATAACATCGACATGGATTTGCTGACGCGGGGAGCCGGATTTGGTTATATTGGCTCAACCATTACTTCCCTCGTTTATGCTTCGTTTACCTTCATTTTCTTTGCTTTAGAAGCCGCAATCATGGCGCAGGCATTGAATTTATATTTTCATTTACCCTTAGCTTGGGGATATTTATTCTGTGCAATTATTATTATCCCCATTGTTTTCTATGGGGTAACATTAATCAATCAATTACAACTGTGGACGCAACCAATATGGTTGTTTTTGATGATTTCTCCTTATGTTTTTGTCCTTTATAAAGAACCGGATGCGTTGAGTCACTGGACGCATTTTAGCGGTCATTCTGCGAGTGGGGCTGCGTTCGATCCGTTACTCTTTGGGGCTGCGGCTACGGTGTCTTTTTCCCTGATTGCTCAGTTGGGGGAACAAGTGGATTATTTGCGCTTTTTACCTAACCTCGAAAAAGCGAATCAAAAGCGGTGGTGGTTAGCGGTCATTTTAGCCGGGCCCGGTTGGATTATTTTGGGATGTGCGAAACAATTAGGAGGGGCGTTTTTAGCCTCTTTAGCCATTCAACACGGGGCAACAATTAGCAAAGCCAAAGAACCAATCCAGATGTATTTAGCGGGCTTTGGGGATATGTTTGACGACCCGAAAGTGGTGTTATTAGTGGGTACAATTTTTGTAATTGTTTCCCAGATTAAAATTAATGTAACCAACGCTTATGCGGGGTCTTTGGCTTGGTCGAATTTCTTTTCGCGTCTGACCCACAGCCATCCGGGGAGGGTGGTTTGGTTAATATTTAATGTGGTAATCGCGCTACTTTTAATGGAGTTGGGGGTATTTGAAACCCTAGAAGCGGTTTTAGGTTTATATTCCAATATCGCGATCGCGTGGGTGGGGGCATTAGTCGCAGATTTAGTGATTAATAAACCCTTGGGAATTAGCCCCTCTTACATCGAGTTTAAACGGGCTTATCTCTACAATATTAACCCCGTGGGTTTTGGGTCGATGGCGATCGCCTCTATCATTTCGATTGTGGCATTTTTGGGTCTTTTAGGGGATTATGCCCAAGCGTATTCGGCATTTTTGGCTTTAGGGATTGCCTTAATATTATCCCCCGCGATCGCTTTTCTCACCGGGGGAAAATACTATATTGCCCGTGAAAATACCCTGCGTCAAACCTCGCAAAATCTCCTGACTTGCTGTGTTTGCGAACAAGATTATGAACCCGCCGATACTGCTTTTTGTCCAGTGTATGACGGGCCGATTTGTTCTCTGTGTTGTACCCTCGATGCCCATTGTCACGACAGTTGTAAAACCGACACCCAAATCGAACAAAAACCGCTTTTAGAACGCTTATCGGCGCGAATTTTTCGTGATAAACTTTCCCTGCAATTGGGGATTCGTATTTTGCGCTTTGCCGGAATTTTTGTCTCACTTGCGGGGAGCATTGCCGTTATTTTTGCCATTGTGTATCATCAAAGCATGGCGCGATCGCCCCAACTCGCAGCCCTGCCCCACGAAGCCCTATTAAGCATTTTTGGCAAACTCTACACCCCTCTGTTTCTGCTTTGCGGTTTGGGGTCTTGGTGGTGGGTTCTCAGCGAAGAAAGCCGCGAACTTGCAGAAGAAGAACTCGACAAGCAAAACCAACAACTACAAGCCGAAATTCACGAACGTCAACGGGCTGAAGCAGCGTTACAAGGTCTTACCCACGAACTAGAAAACCGCGTCCAACAGCGTACTGCGGAACTGCAAGACACCGTAGCTACCCTGAAAAAAGCCCAAATGCAACTGGTTCAAAGTGAAAAACTCTCTAGTTTGGGTCAATTAGTTGCGGGTGTTGCTCACGAAATCAACAACCCGGTTAACTTTATTCACGGTAATGTCGAACACGCGACTAACTACGTTAACGAATTGCTAAGTACAATCGCGGCTTACCGTCGAGAATTTCCCTATCCCTCTACCGAACTCAGCGATTTTATCGAAGACATTGAACTGGATTTCATTGAGGAAGATTTACCGAAACTGCTGGCTTCAATGAACTTAGGAACTGAACGCATCCGTCAAATTGTTCTCTCCCTACGAGTCTTTTCGAGAGTGGATGAATCGGAGGTCAAATCGATTAATATTCACGATGGGATTGAAAGTACCTTGATGATCCTCGGAAATCGCCTCAAAGCTAACGCCGAACATCCAACAATTTCTGTAATTCGTAACTACAGCGAATTGCCTTTAGTAGAATGTTACGCAGGACAACTCAATCAAGTTTTTATGAACTTGTTGGCCAATGCCATTGATGCTTTTGAAGACCATAATCGCGATCGCAGTTATACCGAGATTCAAGCCAATCCTAACATCATTACCATTACTACAAGTCGCCTCGATTCCGATGGGATTAGTATCGAAATTGCCGACAATGGCCCCGGTATTCCTGAACCCGTAAGAGACAAAATATTTGATGCCTTTTTCACTACAAAAAACGTCGGAAAAGGAACGGGATTAGGCTTATCAATCTGCCATCAAATTGTTACAGAAAAGCACCAAGGAAAGCTTACTTGCCTTTCTAAACTCGGTCAAGGTACTATCTTCCGCATCGAGATTCCGATTCGTTCTCAAGCCCTCAAAGTAACGCAGAATCTTCACCCCAAGACTGTTACCATCGAGTCTTGATACCAAATCTGGATAAATAACCTTTGTTTTAGAACCCCTGGTTAAAAAACCGGGGTTCTTATTAATTTCAGTATTTGAAGTCATTTCTTCCCCAACTTTCCCAGAATTAAAGCTAACCGTCGCACAAATTCTCGCTGCATCGGGGTTGGAATTGTTGTAGAATCTGGAATTAAGATATCCCCCGAACGGGCTGCAATACATGGACATTCCTCGCTTACATCCCGACACCCTCGAAGACGTGAAACAGCGTGTCGATATTGTAGACGTAATCTCGGATTATGTCATTCTACGCAAGCGAGGAAAAGACTTATTAGGCTTGTGTCCCTTTCACGACGAAAAAACCCCCAGTTTCAGCGTAAGCCCCAGTAAACAACTGTATTATTGCTTTGGCTGTCATGCGGGGGGAAATGCTATCTCCTTTTTAATGGAGATTAATAAAACCAATTTTAGCGATGTCGTCTTAAATTTAGCCCATCGCTATCAAATCCCGGTGCGTACCCTCGAACCCGCACAACATCAAGAATTACAGCGACAGCTTTCTTTACGGGAACAATTATACGAAATTCTCGCGATCGCGGCCAGTTTTTATCAACACGCTTTGCGGCAAACTCAAGGGGAAATTGCTTTAAATTATCTCACCACGGAACGAGAATTAACCCTAGAAACGATTCAGCAATTCGGCTTAGGATATGCTCCTGCGGGTTGGGATACATTATACCGCTATCTCATCGAAACAAAGCGTTATGCTGCCAGTTTAGTCGAACAAGCAGGATTAATTCGCAAGCGCAAAACTGGGGATGGTTATTATGATTATTTTCGCGATCGCGTCACCATTCCCATCTGCGACAATCAAGGGTCAGTAATCGGCTTTGGGACTCGTTCTTTAAATGGTAGCGAACCGAAATATTTAAACTCTCCTGAAACCCCTTTATTTGATAAAAGTAAAACCCTTTTTGCTCTCGATCGCGCTAAATCGACAATTAGTAAAGAAGACTGTGCTTTAGTCGTAGAAGGATACTTCGACGCGATCGCCCTTCACAGTCGCGGTATAACCAACGCTGTAGCCTCTTTAGGAACCGCTTTCACCCCCGATCATCTCAAGGCTTTACTGCGCTATACTCCCTCAAAACAAGTCATCTTTAACTTTGACGCAGACAACGCCGGAACCCAAGCCACCCAACGCACCATCAACGAAATTGAACCCCTAATTTATTCCGGTTATGTACAGTTGCGAGTTCTCAATCTTCCGGGGGGAAAAGATGCAGATGAGTTCCTTAAATCCAGTCCCGAAGCAGTTAGTATTTATCAACAAGAAATAGCTGAAGCCCCCCTTTGGATCGATTGGCAAATTAAGCAGTTTATCAAAGAAAAAGACCTCAAACAAGCCGACGAATTTGAAGCAGTGGCTCAAAATATAGTGAACTTGCTGAATAAAATTGAAGATGGCAAGAAGCGATCGCATTATATCAGTCATTGTGCCGAAGTTCTGAGTCAGGGCGATTCACACATTATGCCCATGTATCTCGAAACCCTACAACGAGAACTCAAAAAACCCCAAAGCAAATCCAAAAAGAAACAAAATAAAACTGAACTCATTGTTCCAGTGAGTCCAGAAAACTATACCGTAGAAAGTGCCGAACAAACTCTACTTTCAATTTATTTACATTATCCCCAATATCGGGAAACTATTTTTGAACTCCTAGATGAAAAAGACCTCTTTTTTAGTAATCATAATTATCGCTTTGTTTGGCAAAAAATAATAGAAGCCCAAACTGCCGGACAACAAGATTTAATTTTAACCCTACAAAACCTCAATATCCAATATTCCGAACAAGTCAATCCCGTTTATTCTCTCCTCTTTCTCAATGAAAAAAGTAGCGAAGATATTAACCGTCCTTTACTGGTAATCCATTGCGCGATCGCCCGTTTAGAACAAGTCAACTGCGAACGCTTAAAACGCAGCTACGTTCAAAAATGGCGCAGTTTAAACCCGCAAACTGAATCTCAACTCATGCAAAAATATTACCAAGAAATTCAACAACTCGAAGCCCAAATTACGAACTTAAAGTTACAAAACAAAATCACTCACGAAGATTTAACTGCTTTTGCCGATTAGTTAGATATTTTGATTTAAATGACTCTCTCTCGTTCCTTGATATAGTATTTACAAATCGGATGTAAACATCCCAATCTCGTTCCTTGGTTCCACCAAGGGACGCACCAAACGAGGCTCCGCCTCGATTCTATAACAGAGATATAGCAGCAAGCAAAACAGTGAGAACGTTTTATTTGAGGTTTGCCCTCACCCCAACCCCTCTCCCACGGGAGAGGGACTTATTTTCTAAGGATGGATATGTCGTCCTGACCAATGTGGCGGTTGCTATACTATTAAGAAAAAACGCAATCTGAGTTTACGTCTCAAATGAAAATACTATATAACTAAGGGACGTAAAAATGAGGCTCTACCTCGATCGCTGTTTGAGAACCCCGGTTTCTTACCTGCTTACACAGTCAAGTTAAAATTTAACCCCAGAAACCGGGGTTTTAAAGCTTCACTAATTAAACAGATTTGAGATCATAACCACTTTTTCGACAATTTCAAAGCCCGTTGATAAGTCAAATTCAACCAAGCGCGATCGCCCAATGTTAAAGTAATATCCGGTTTAGTCGGATTTGCACCCATCGCAGCAATAATTTGTTGACCCAATGCTTGCGCTAAACGGGGGGGAACCGCATTTCCCACCTGTCGAAAACCGTGCCATTTTGTTGCGTGACAGCGAAACCAATCGGGAAAAGAGTGCAACCGGGCCGCTTCTCTAACCGAAATTGTGCGAGGATAGGAAGGATGAACCGGACGCGGGGAAGTGTGACTGCCGCGATCGCGATTCGTTCCTGCTCGTAAAGTGTGGCATTGTCCGTCCCAGTTTAAACGCCGCAAACGACTGGTAGAATCGAGTTGGTTGGGTTTAAGCTGGCTAAACCGTTGAATAATCCTATCGCTGTGTTGAGTTTGCCAAGAACTGGTCAGTAAATGCGGATTCCAGACTCGCGGATAAGCTAAATCTGCACCGACCAAGCCCCGCAATTGTCGCACATAAAGACTCGCATCGGCTTCTAGACGCTCGATTCTATCGGGTTTGAGGTACACCTCGTCTCCGGTCGCTAAGTCTGGGAAATCGTCAATATTGGGCAAGTCCGCGATCGCGTCTCGTACCGTAATCCGTGTAGTATTAGGCTGCGGATACAGCGCCAAATTTTCCCCATTGCGGCTTCCTAAAATAAACAACCGCTTGCGATTCTGCGGTACACCAAAATCGGCTGCATTCAGCACTTGTACCGGTTCTGTAATACGATAACCTGCGGCCTTAAATTCTCGCTTCAACCGTCGCAGCAGCGTCTTATTTTGACCTTGCTTCAGTCCCGGTACATTTTCCATCAGGAAATAGCGGGGTTGTAACTCCCTCACCCAGCGACAAAACGCAAAAATCAACTCATTGCGATTGTCCTTGAGGTCGTGTTTCCCCATCACCGAAAAGCCCTGACAAGGTGGCCCCCCAATAATCAAATCCAGAGAAGACGGTAAAAATTTTTGTATCTCCTGGCTGGACAACTGTGCTACATCCCCACAAATTACCGGAGTCTTCGGGAAATTATAACGGTGTATCGCTGCGTGTACCGGGTCGCTTTCGACGGCTAACACCACATCAAACCCCGCTTGTTCCATTCCGAGGGAGAATCCCCCCGCACCCGCAAACAAGTCAATCGCAATGGGTCTGTCAAAAGAAGAAGTCATAAAATAGGCGCTTTGCGTCCGGGTTTTTGGCAGAAGACAACTATATTCTCGACATTGTACGCGATCGCCCCTGTTTCTTTCCGATACTACATCCCTCGGAGTCAGCTTTTCAGGGCTTCCCAAACTGATTTCAAAAAATATTGCCGATCCTCTTGACACTCGTGTAATATGTTTGTAGTATGTTTACAGAAACAAAAATTAAATCAGTTCAATAAACGCCAACTTTGGCTCAAACCTCATTACAAAGTAGAGGTGAAACATGGTTCATATTCGTTTTGAAGGACGCTCCTACGACGTAACCGAACAGCAAGTTGAAGTTACAACCAATATGAGCGATCGCCAAATCAAAAACCAGCTATCTCATTATTTAGATATTTCCACCAATCGTCTCCAAAATTATGTCATCGATCGGCGACCCAGTGGCGATTTAATTATTCGTCCTGAAGCCGTTTACGGTTAAGAAAAACTTTGCCGCACCCCAACATTAAAAGCTTACATACTACCGTCTACGAAACGGAAGGTTGTGGGTTCGAGTCCCGCCATCGTCACTTTTTTTAGACGATGTAGCTCAAACGGATAGAGCATTTTATGAAATGGCTTTTTCAACTTGTGCGGCTCTTATTTTTCTATTTAGTCTAGAACCCCGGTTTCTTTTGGGTTTATTTACTTAAGTTATAGTTTTTACTCAGAAGCCGGGGTTCTGAACACCCAAACTAAACCCAATCTTCCTCCTACAAAGCTACAATTCGCGTCCCAACTGACAAAGCTTACACGCATTTAGAGCAACTTGGTAGCTCGTTTGATTTAGCATCAAAAGGTTACAGGTTCAAATCCTGTAATGTGTACCACAAACTACAGCTTTCTCGACTTACGCGAATCTTTATTTCAAAACCATGACCTGTCTCAACTCACAATAACAAAATTACCGCGCCCCAACCCGCAAAGCTTACACACATTAAGTTTACCCATCATCGTAGGTTCGAGTCCTACTAGCTGCGCCTTTTATGCAGCTATAGCTAAGGGGTTAAAGCAATGGGATTGTGATTTTTTAGCTTTACTCACTTGTGCGGTTTATTTCATTTCCAGATTTTACCTAGAAATACGAAAACAAGGCTTTATTTCAACTCTAAGACCGTAAAATATGATGAGAAGTTTAGTTTAAATTTGACAAAATATTCTATTTCGCGCCCCAACTGTGAAAGCCTACATACTAGCCTAATGGTAAAGGCACTTGACTCATAATCAAGCGAATACGGGTTCAACTCCTGTGTGTGACACAACAGCTTTCCAAACTTGCGCGAATCCCTCTTTTAAATTTTAGTTTTCCCAATACATTTGTGAGCGAACATCGATTAGACAAAATCATTATCGAACGCCCTCGCTATGGCTCTCGTGATAAAGCCAAAAAAGTGCAAGGCTATCGTAAACGACTTGATAAAATCACCCAAGAAGCACAAGAAGATGGCTTTTTACAACCCTACTTATTCAAACCTCGAAAAACTCGCCACTTATCCGATAATCTCGCGCCTTTATATCGCTGGTTGCGTTCCAAAGTCGGGCAACCCTGGGACGATGTTTACAGCCAACTCTGCCAACAACTAGATACTAAATCTACCATTGGACAGCACGTTCTAGAGCATCTTTGGCAAACCGTCGAGCGTCATGTCGAAATCAGAAATAATCAAATTTATGCCAAACATAAACCCAACTATCCCTTAACCTCTGGTCAAACTCATCCCAAATTTTACGTTCATCCCGAAACCGGAATATTTTGTATAGCACCTCGCAAGCAAAAATCCGAAACTCAACCCCAAGATGACGTAGTAATTGTTAATCGCTATCAACAATATCGCCGGATTGATAATATTTGGTATTTCGTTTCTTTTCGAGATGTGAAATACTCCCCCAAAAATACAGAGCGAGACCTTCTTGCCAACCGTATTCTTGACCCTTGGGAAGCCCGTAAACGCTACGGCAAACCCATTTCCGCGTACCACAAAAGACACGCAACCAAAAAAGAAATCAAATCTCTCAAAAAACAACAGAAATGCTAACCTTTTCAACCCTACCCAGATACAGTATTAAAATTCCCGACAACTGAAAAGCGCCTGAATAACGGGGAGGTGAAACCATGAGCGCAAAAGTATTGTCGATTATCGAACAAATGAAAACCTTAACGCTGTGGGAAGCCACCGAATTAATTTATCAAATCGAAGATACTTTCGGTGTGAGCGCCTCCCCGGTGCATCAACAAATCAAAAACCACTTGATTGAAACCCCCAATCTTTACGATGTTATTTTAGAAGCCGTTCCCAAAAGTAAGAAAAGCGCTGTTATCAAAATCGTTTGGAACTTCGCCGGAGAAGGGTTAAATCATGCCCGTAAACTGGTTGAATCTGCACCCATTTTGATTAAAAAAGATGTCGAATACCGACGCGCTTTCGCCTTCAAACAGCAACTGGAACGTTTAGGCGCAACAGTTACTTTACACCCGTAAAGATTCACCAACCCCGGTTTCT
>Ga0207419_1002132_pt1 | contig 13441 bp, 8 predicted proteins | sample ElkSloMetagenome_4_FD_184723 | JGI IMG/M metagenome (GOLD analysis project Ga0207419, IMG submission 184723) | Hot spring microbial communities from Elkhorn Slough, Monterey Bay, USA - MD2A (version 2) | ecosystem: Environmental > Aquatic > Marine > Intertidal zone > Estuary: Microbial mat ... | reverse complement strand
CTATTAAATAAACTGGTCCGATAGTGCCAACGTAAGCAAATACCAAATCATCTTTTTTGAGTTGGCTTCTGGACAGCTTGCTTGAAGTAGCTTTGGGTATGGTTTTAACATTTTCTAAGTTTAGAACGTTTTGCGTTATGTTAACTCCTCTAATGACGATTATTTCGCCGCCGTCTCGATAACTGTTAAAGTAGTTTGTGTATTCAAAACCTGCCAATTTTGTAACCTCAGCGTATTCCCCAAGAGTTACCGCTTCCCAATCTTCAGGAATAACCCCAACCTCACTATTTTTATAACCTTTCCCCTCGCCAAACCCAGGCAGACGTTTCTTACCCGTCAATAATTGCTGCATCGTTGCCGCTTTAATATCTCGCTTTTTGCCTATGAGTTTATCCAGTGCTGTTATTAGGTTGTCTATGTTGGAGAGGGTAGTGGCGATCGCTTTTTGTTCTGGAAGGGGTGGGAGAGGTATTTTTAAGCTGTGTATATCATTTCTATTAAGCGTTGGTACGCCTGAACCAGTTCCAAACCGCTCAAATTTTACAGATTGATACAAATAATAAACGTACTTGGGATAACTGTTTATGAAACTTGTCACCCATAAGGTTGTGTTATGCGGCCAATAATTTCCAAGAACGTAGTGAACATTTCCGATTGTCCCTGATCTTCCCGTAATAACACCAGGACCCTTAGCCATAAATTCGGCGTGGTAACTCATTACCCCGTTTGAGTAAACAACAGGATAGTCTCCCTTTTTTAGCTGAGATGTAGGCAAATCAAAACCACGTTGCAGCGGAGCAATATCTTTAAGCTTTAGCGTCTCCCAATCTTCAGGAATAACCCCAACCTCAGTATTTTTATACCCCTTCGGCACTCTCTCATCACTCATAAAATTCACCCATTATTACTAGCTTTTATCATTGCATCAGAAATAATCAAACTCATTTTTTTAATCCTTAAATTATCAAATAAAAAAATTATCCATTACCCATTATCCATCACCCATTATCAATTGTAAATCTTCCTCAACTTTATTCGCCCAATTTTCCACCTCCATCTCCAACTCTGGCAAAGTCTCGGCATAACGTTCATCTAAAACCTTCACCCTATTAGCCAACTGTTGCCTCACCCGTTCAATTTCTGCCTTAATATTACTCTCCAAAGTTGCCTGCCATTTATCATCAACTACCAGAATTTTTATCTCCTTTTCTGTTAACTCAGGATATTTAGCAAATACCATTTTATCCAATACCACTTGAGCATCCGTCACATTTTTCTTCATCTTTGCCTGCATCTCAAACAATTTCAGACATTGCTGCAACACCTCTAACTCATCCTCTGCATCCTTGTCTCCTTTTATTTTCTTAATGCGTGCAGTAACGTTAGTTTTTGTCACATTCCCCTTATCGTTTTGAGCATCAGTTAACATACCCTCATCCCCACTATTTTCCTCAATAAATTCCTCCAACTCCTGAGTAATAGCATCTAAGTCTGCCTGCAACTCATCAATATCTGTCTGTTTGTCAGGAAAATACCGAGCAATAATCAACCCAGGGGGTATTAATTCCGTCTTAAATTTCTGCTTACCTATTATCAAATCTGGAGTTTCCTTCGATTTTTCCCCTTTTTTCACCACCAACTCCCGCCAAACTTTCCCCGCTTCCCAACCATCCTGCACCAATAGATAAACATCATCCTGCATTACCTCCACCCAATAATCCATTAATATTTGATAGATGTCATATTCATCAAGCAATTCAGCTTTAATAAACCGCTTGAGTAAATCCTCGGATATTTCAGCAATTAATTCTTTAGGCTTTTCACCCCTAGCAATACCCTTTAACCGTTGCTCGTGACTCTTGCGCCATTTTTGATAAAGTGCTAAAGTCCGCTCTGCAAAATCAGTAAATTCGGGATTATTTTTAATTGATAACTGATAATTAGCATTGGCTAATTTTGAGTAGCCTTTCCTTGCTGGAGCAAATAAGTCTGTTTTCAGAGAAGGAAACACTTGCCAATAGTTATCTAAAGCTTCAATATCGGCGTTAGGGATGCCTCCATTCAGGTGCGCATCTAGGTCGTGAATATCTTCAGGAAAGCTAGAATCTATATAGCGGGGGATATTCAGGTTATAATCATTCTTGGCAATTTCCTCCAAGCTAACCATCCGACTGTAGCGGGGTAATTCAATTTGATTGTTAAATACATCCACAATTTTATGAATATCTTGACTGCGGAGGCGGTTTTTATTACCATCCTTGATAAACGCCTTACTCCCATCCACCATAAATAAGCCTTGACGTTTAGCAGCAGTAGCTTTGTCAATGACAATAATGCAGGCAGGGATACCAGTACCATAAAATAAATTAGCAGGTAAGCCAATAATACCCTTAATGTAACCCCGGCGCACCAACTCCTGACGGATAATTGCCTCAGCATTACCGCGAAACAGTACCCCGTGGGGCAAAATAATCGCAGCTTTACCCTTACTTTTGAGAGACTTGAGAATGTGCAGCAAAAAAGCATAGTCCCCATTTTTTGCCGGAGGTGCGCCGTACTCAAAACGGTTAAACTCGTCCATACTTGGATTAATGCCATTACTCCAAGACTTATAAGAAAAGGGAGGGTTAGCAACCGCAAAGTCAAAAGTTTTCAGACCGCCATCATCATTTTTCCAATGAGGAGAAGAGAGAGTATTATCTTGCCAAATTTCTGCCGTCGGATAATTGTGCATAAACATATTCATCCGGGCGAGGGCAACCGTAGAGTTATCCATTTCTTGCCCGTAAATTGTCAAACCATGAGGAGATTCATCTACAACTTTCAACAACAGGGAGCCAGAGCCACAAGTGGGGTCGTACACCGTTGCATCTTGAGAAGTATTTGGAGGAATACCCAACACCTTCGCCACCACCCGCGACACCTCCGCCGGAGTGTAAAATTGCCCCTTACTTTTACCAGACTCCGTAGCAAAATGACGCATCAAATATTCATAAGCATCCCCTAATAGATCGTCCCCTTCCGCCCGGTTAGCACTCAAATCTATATCATTAAAAATAGCCACCAAACGAGAGAGACGGTCAACCATTTCCTTACCTTTGCCGAGCTTATCCTCATTATTAAAATCGGCAACATCTATTACTCCCTTAAGGTCATTTTCTTCTGCCAGGTTGCTAATAACTTTATTAATTTTATCCCCTATTTCTTTATCCCCCTTCAGAGCCACCAAATCGTCAAAAGTAGCCCCCTCCGGTACGACAATTATACTATCCTCATCCCCTGCATATTTATCAGACACATATTTCATAAACAACAGAGTCAGAACATAATCCTTATATTGGGATGCGTCCATGCCACCCCGTAATTCATCACATCCCGCCCATAAGGAGCTATAAATTTCTGTCTTTTTTACTGCCATCGGAGATTATCGTTAACTTACAATTATGTTGTGTCATTCCCGGATGATTGTCTTTTACTATAACTCATAAAGGTTATTTTATAGCTTAGAAAAGTAATCAAAATTAAATTAAATTAACTTTTGAGTTCGTGAACTCGTTGCCACTGTTGCGGCCCTGAAAGTTCGTGCTGTTGGGTACGCAAATAACCAGCATCATCTCGAATCGCGTTGGTGACTCGATCATACTTGAGATTACTCTGAAGTAACCAGTATACCATTATCCAATCCTCTGATCAGCTTCCAGTGCATTTAGAAATATGGGATTTAATGGTTTATTGACAACAAAAACCCCGACTTCTGGGGCCGGGGAGAGAAAACGAGCTTCACATCTACCAAGACTATAATATCGAGAACCTACCCCTGTTGAAAATGTTGATTATACTGATCTTTTGGGAGCCGTTCATTTTGACACTCCGTGAAAATACGGAGAACGACCGACAACTTTATCTTCAAACCTAAGCTGTGTCGGAGTTATAGATATCTTAACTCTATATAATTTTTTGAATCTCCAGATAGTCAAGAATCGCGATCGCGCAAGTTTGGCTCTGGATGTGGGCGTACCCGTTCTACCTGTTGGGGAATTTCGGCCTTTTCCTGGGACAACTCATTTAACGCCGACTCGACGCGATCGCGAAGTTCCGTCAACTGCTGCTGTTGTAATCGACCCCATTGAGGCAATTGATTGATAAACTGTTGTAAATCAACAATCACGCTCGTGAGATGCTCAATTTGTTCTAATTCAGGTCGGCGTTGAAAGTTAACCACAACCATCTCAATCTCTTGTTGTACCTTTTGAACCGTTTGTTCTAGAAGCACTTGTCGTTCGAGCAAACTGGGAAATAGGGAATGATTAGTCTCAGTTTCAACACCCGGTTGAGTCATTTCGGGTGAATGATTGGGATGCCATTGCTCTAAAACCCAGGATGGGGAAGAAGACTGAAGCGTTTTTAACTGTTCAATCAATTCCGTTAATATTACCCGATCATGATCAAACAATTTTTTCAAGTGAGCGGTACTTTTGTGCTGCTGTTGGGCGAAATGATATCGATTAATTTGATTAAATATCAAAGAAAAAGTCAAAGGAATAATTGCAGCTAGAAGGGAAACGCCCCCCATCATCGCCGCTACAATCGCGATCATAGCAAGGGCAAGAAAAGCTGACTCAACAATTTCTAGCCCATTATAAATTTTCATAACCTTAGTTAGAGTTGCAAAATCAATCGAGCTAAATTGAAGTAAATCAAAACACCGAGAACATCAACGACCGTTGTAATAAACGGAGCCGACATTAACGCCGGATCTAACCCCAAAGTGCGAAATAAAAACGGCAAAGCTGAACCCGCTACCGATGCCAAAATCGAAATCGCCACTAAGCTAATTCCCACAGACAAAGCAATAGATACATTCCCCTCAACAATAAATACAGTTGCCCAAACGGTTGCTAAAACCCCTAAAATTGTCCCAAGTAAAGCACCTGCTAAACCTTCGCGCCAAATCACTTGTAATGGCCCCATCGCCCGAATTTCATCGGTATTCATCCCGCGAATCACCACAGTAGAAGACTGAGCGCCGACATTTCCTCCTGTTCCGGTTAATAACGGAATAAAGAACGACAACGCCACCACTTGTTGCAGGAGATCTTGCTGCATTTTGAGAATGGCGCCCGTGACACTATTAGTTAGCAGCAAAATCAATAACCAAATCACCCGTCGGCGAGCCACCGTTAACAAACTGGCTTGGAAATAATTATCTCCCTCAGACTGCACCCCACTGAGTGCATAAATATCTTCAGTGGTTTCTTCTTGCAAAATATCTAGCACATCATCCACGGTGATAATTCCCACCAGTCGCTGTTCACTATCAACCACTGGAATGGCTAGAAAATCATAACGTTGGATAATGCGAACGACTTCCTCTTGATCCGTATCCGTCTGTACACAAACCAAATCCCGGTTGAGAATTTCACCAATAGTTTGATCAAGTTGAGCCGTCACTAAGTCTCGCAAGGAGAGAATTCCGGTTAATTTTCGATCCGAGTCAGTCACATAAAGCGAATAAATCGTTTCGGTGACATTCGCTAAACTGCGAATTCGCTCCAAACTTTGACCAACGGTGTAATGCTCCTTCAAAGAGATATACTCTGGGGTCATAATTCGTCCGGCAGTTCCGGCTTCATACCCCAGTAACAACGCTGTGGTTTGACGTTCAGTGGGACTGAGTTGAGACACCAACCGACGAACAACGGCCGCAGGTAGCTCCTCAAACAGCCTAGCGCGATCATCGGGTGACATTTTATCAACAATGTCAATCACTTCCTGGCGTTTGAATTTTTCACACAAAGACTGCTGAACACTAGAGTCAAGTTGTTCGTAGACTTCAATCGCCTCGTCTTTGGATAATAGACGAAAAGCAATCACCTGCATCGTTTCGGGTAAACCTTCAATGGCTTCAGCAATATCAGCAGGTTGTACGGGAACTAAAATCGTTTTAGCCGCTTGCAAATCTCCTCGTTCTAATAAAACTTGCAGTTGCGAGCGGACTAACTCCCGTAATTCTTTACGCGACATCGTTGTCAGAGTTGATTTATTCTCCTCAGTCAATGACAGCCCTCCTAATCACGAGTTCTGCATCCAGTCTAGAAGCAAAGTGACATCTCTAATGTACACCTTCACAATTGACAGGTCGGTTCAGAACTTCAAATTGCCAGTTCAATCGCCTGATGCTGGATACAGCGGATCAAAAATCTAGAGATGGTCAGAACCTTTAATGGCATTGTGCAATTAAACTGCGACTCATCGCCTGTGGTGCAATATTTAGCTACAGGATCTTCTGTAGTATCGCACAAACTTTCGATTGCCCAGAAGATTCTGTAGCTTGTTTGAGGAGAAATTGTATTTTCCTGGGGTCGAATTGGGGGTTCTCTTTTCCCTAAAGATACGTCACAATTTCAACAAAAGGGTAAGGATCTGGCAATCAAGGGGTACAACCCTTCGTTGCTGGAGGTTGCCGTTTGGGAATGCACATTAGTATTATTTGCCCAGAACGTTTAACATTATTTCTATAAATTTTGCCGAAATCATTCAGCCCAGTCACTCAATCGAGTGTATGTCTGTCATGTCATCGGTTTGGCTCGGCTTGCATCGGTTGAGCTATTATCCCAACTCCTGATATCAACACAGAAGATCTAAAGTAGCGGAAAGTTCCTTATGGGTGTAAATAACTTTAATCAGTTTGCTGCTCGAATTGAAAAAGAGGAAATATGTTGCTGCTATCCCACAGAACCCAGACAACACAACTATTCGTTTTTTTATCCAGAAGACAATCTGGAAATAGAACCCTCAAACTGTAACGAACTTTCATCTCTAGCCTCCAGAGACCTGTGTCAGCATCACATCTTTGCCAAAGCCTTACAAATCACGACAGATGCAGTGATGATCACCACGAGTCATCTTCATGGTCGCGAACCCGAAATTGTTTATATCAACGCAGCTTTTACAAAGCTTACCGGTTACTCATCGGCAGAAATTGTCGGTCAAACTCCTCAAATTCTCCAAGGCCCTAACACAGATCATCGTGTCCTCAAACGCCTCAAGCAAGCTTTAGCCCGAGGACAAGTATTTGAGGGAGAAGCGATCAATTATCGTCAAGATGGTAGCGAATTTCAGAACCACTGTTACGTTGAACCGATTTTTAACAACCAGGGACAAATTATTTATTATTTATCGATTCACCGAGAAATTATCCCTCAAAACCCGATTCCAACTCAATTTTCAACGAAAAACAATCTCGATCCACTAACGGGTTTAGCCAATCGCAGTCTATTCCTGCAAAGGCTACAACAATCAATTGATCGCTCCGGGCAGCATCCCGATTATTTATTTGCTGTTTTGTTGTTGGATTTAGACCGATTTAAACTGATTAATGATAGTTTAGGTCATCAAGCGGGTGATCAACTTCTCACGACGATTGGTCAACGTCTAGAAAGCTGTATTCGTCCCACAGATATGGTGGCGCGACTCGGAGGCGATCAGTTTGTCATTTTGCTCGATCAAGTTCGAGATTTGCTGAAAGTTTCTCAGGTGGCCGAACGTATTCAACAATATCTCAACAAACCGCTAAATCTGAAAAATCAAGAGGTATTTATCAGCGCTAGTCTGGGAGTGGTCCTCAGTAGTCCGAGCTATGATCACCCGGAAGATATGATCCGAGATGCCGATACGGCTCTACATCAGGCAAAAGCGGGCGGTAAGGCTTGTTATATGGTTTTTGATCAAACGATGCACCGTCATGCTCTTGAACGGCTTCAGCTTGAAAATGACTTACGACGAGCGATTGATGATCACCAACTGCAAGTTTATTATCAACCGATTATCGCTACGGATACAGGGCGAATTACGGGGTTTGAAGCCTTGTTGCGTTGGCAACATCCTGAACGGGGGATGATTCCGCCTAATTATTTTATTCCGATTGCTGAAGAAACAGGACTGATTCAAGTTATTGGTCAATGGGTGCTTAGAGAAGCTTGTCAGAGGGCGAAACTTTGGCAGTTGACGTTTCCTCAATCTCCGTCTTTATTTATGAGTGTGAATCTTTCTATTCACCAACTGACCTATCCCAATTTAGTAGAAATAATTGCTGATATTTTAACAGAAACTGGCTGTGATCCGCGTTATTTGAAGTTGGAAATTACTGAAAGTGCGATCGCTCAAAAAGCTGAGACTGTGATTCCCATTTTAGAACAACTCACTGCATTAGGGATTCAGTTATGTATTGATGATTTTGGCACGGGTTATTCTTCCTTAAGTCGGTTATATTATTTTCCGATTACAACTTTAAAAGTAGATCGGTCTTTTGTCGCGGCGATTACTCAGTCGAATGGAACCGCAAAAATTGCCTCTGCGATTATTAACTTAGCTCATAGTTTAGGACTGGAAGTGATTGCAGAAGGCGTAGAAACAGAACAACAGTTGGCAATATTGCGGAGTTGGGGCTGTCAACTGGCTCAAGGTTATCATTGGGCTAAACCTGAGAATAGTCAAGATACTGAAGCATTATTAGCTTCCTCTCCTTGTTGGCAATAGAGTCGGATGGGCAATGCCCACCCTACCCTTGATTCTTAAGCTTTAATCCTGGAAATGTTTGATAATGGCTTCAGCAAATTCAGAACACTTCAACTCTGGGGCGGGAGGTTCCATTAACCGAGCTAAATCATAGGTGACTTCCTGATTAGAAATAGCAGCACCTAATCCTTTTTTAATCAAGTCTGCTGCTTCTTGCCATCCCATATATTCTAACATCATCACGCCGGAAAGAATTAACGATCCAGGGTTAACTCGATCTAAACCTGCGTGTTTGGGAGCGGTGCCGTGAGTCGCTTCAAAAATCGCACATTGATCGCCAATATTTGCACCTGGCCCCATTCCTAAACCGCCGACCATCGCCGCCGCCGCATCGGATAAATAATCGCCGTTCAAGTTCATCGTCGCCAGGATAGAATATTCCGCAGGTCGAGTTTGAATTTGTTGGAAAATACTATCTGCAATTCGGTCATTGACCATGACTTTTTCTTTCCATTTACCATTGCCATGAGTTTCCCAAATTGCCTCTAAAACTTGCGCCACTTCCTGCACAATTTCCTGGCGTTTTTCGGGCGTTAACCCATCATATCCGGGTTCAACTTTTCGAGCATTATCTTCGTTAGAAATATTAGGATTATCTTCTTTATTACCCAAAATCCAAGATTCTCGCTCGGTAATACAGTCGTTACGAAACTCACTCGTTGCCAGTTCATAACCCCAATCTCTAAATGCACCTTCGGTATATTTCATAATATTCCCTTTATGCACTAAAGTCACCATTTGTTTAGCCTTGGGCAACCTTAAAGCGTGTTGCATCGCCCGACGCACTAACCGTTGAGAACCTGTTTTACTAATCGGTTTGATGCCAATCCCGGAGTCAAGGCGAATTTGTTTTTTACCATGTTCGGGTGTCGCTGGAATTAAGTCACTATTGAGGATATGAATCAGTTTTTGAGCAATTTCACTCCCTTCTTTCCATTCAATTCCTAAGTAAATATCTTCTGTATTTTCCCGGTAGATAATCACATCTAATTTTTCCGGGGTTTTGTGAGGGGAGGGCGTACCCATATAATATTTACACGGACGAACACAGGCGTAAAGATCGTTAATTTGACGGAGTGCTACGTTTAACGAACGAATTCCGCCACCAATAGGGGTTGTTAGAGGGCCTTTAATGGCAACTCCGTATTCTTGGATGGCGGTGAGGGTATCTTGGGGGAGATACTGATAGGTGCCATACTGTTCACACGCTTCATCTCCGGCGTAAACCTTGAACCAGCTAATTTGCCGTTGACTTCCGTAAGCGGCTTCGACTGCGGCATCTAGCACCCGTTGACTGGCCGGCCAGAGGTCAATTCCCGTACCGTCTCCGCGAATAAAGGGGATAATCGGATTATCGGGGACTACGGGTTCACCATTGTTGAAGGTAACTTTTTCGCCTGTGCTTGGAGGGGTAATTTTTTCGTACATTGAGTTATCCTATCACATCAAATTTAGCGGGCAAAACGGATTCTGTAATTTTGATCCGGCTTTACCTTTTTCACGATTTTTGACGACGACTGCAACGAATCGGCAAGAAATCTACAATTTCTTTAGAATTGTTGAGCGCATCCCGTTAAAATCAAGACATATAATCGGATGGGTTTACCGAATCTTGTTATACAAAATTCACTAATTTTAAGATTATTTTCAATAAACTCTAGATGGGTTAATCAATCTTTCTAAAAAATTAATCGACATTTGCGAAATGGTATACGGATGAATTGAAGAAGAAGGAGAGTCAAACAGACAATGCTTACTGTAGAGATTAGTAAAATTTTTTTCAAACTGTACTGAACTCTTAGTGAGGTGTTTGTAAAGGAAAGGGAGACTTCTTATAGATGTCTTTACCAGGGAAGCAAATGATGAAAAATTTTAAATTAAAAGCACTCAGTTTATTATCTGTAGCTGCCGGCTTTTTATTGATGTCTAGTCCGGCTTTAGCTTCGACTTACAAAAGCACCAGTGGAACAACGACTCTAGTGGTTAAACCGGATGCTAGCCGCCCATTTTCGGGTAATTATTCGACAACGGTTAAGAGTCGTAGAATTGTCGGAGATATCCGCATTATCACAGGGGAAGGTGTTCCCGGTTCTTACATTTATCAAGGGACTTTTTCTGATCGCGGTTTAGATGGCAAAGGAGAATGTATTGGTGATATTACCATCCTTCGTCGTCAGATTGGCCGTTCTGCGAAAATGGGTGCAAAAGTCACCTGGAAAGTTAAGGGTGGGCAGAATTGTACTTCGGTGGGTAAAACCTATACATTAAACTTAGTTGAAGCTTTACCTTCTGCCGATGCAAAAGGAGATTTTAACTGGAAGAATTCCGGGACTTGGCTTTCTGAACCCTTGCGGTATTCTACATGGCCGAAATGGAAAGTAACCTCTAGTGATGGTGAACTCAATTGTCGAGATAAACCCAATGGTAAAATTCAACAGGTTTATCGGGTGAATGTTGATCAAATTGAAGTCAATAAAGACCGGGCTAATGCTTTTGAGTTGAGTCGTGGAAAGAGTCCTTGGTTATTAACAAATAAAGGTTGTTATGTTCGGGCAAATCAGCAGTTTATTCAACCCATTTCCATGCCTTAACCCGATTAGATTTAATTAAAAAAAGATCCCCCTCGTCTAGAATATGAGGGGGTTCATCTTTTACAAGGCTAATAAAATAACTTTACTTTTAATCCTGAAAACTGGGAGATTAATCATTAACATCTTCAGGATTTTGAGATAAAATTAACGCACTGTAGGGGCCGATCGCAATATTTCCATTATACTCTAATCCATCTTTTTCACCTTCTTCAGCAATCATATCACACCCTCCAGAATTGCCAAAGTCGGAACTATAATGTTGGGAGTCACTATTAAAGCGTACCCGCCAAGTTCCCTTCTTAGGAAAGCCTAAATTATAACTATCATAGCTACGATCAGCAAGATTCAGAATAATCACAACATCACCTTTTGCACCGCCCGTTTCCCAACGATGAAAAGCGATAAGTTTATCATTATTATTGAGGTGATAAACATTCACATTTTGACCAAGTAATCCTCGAGTATTACCCTCTAAATTTCGGCGTAAACGAATTAAATCTCGATACAGTGCAAATATTCCCTCAAAAGTTTCTCGCTGAGTTAGATCTAAGGGATCGGTATCTTCAAAGTCGTTATATTCAAGTAATTCTTGACCTTGAAAAATCATCGGAATACCGGGAGAGGTGAGAATTAAAACCGTGCCTAATGTTGAGCGTTTGCGAGCAAACCAACTCTGAGCATTCCCAGGCCAAATTTCTTTGGGAAGTCGGGGTTCGTCGTGGGCTTCTAGGAAAATAACCCGCTCAAATACATCAAAATTATACTGATGAACAATTGCATCTCGAAGGGTATTCAAATCCCGTGAAGCATCATCAGGAGCCTTAATTACCCCTCGAACGGGATGAATAAAATTTGGGTCCCATTGAGCATCAAATCCCGCTCCACCTGCACCCGTTTCTTTGGTGATCCAGGGGTTATTTCTGAGGTCTTCTGCAATATTAATCTTATTCGGAAAACGACTCTTAATTTCCTCATTAATCCACTGCATCAAACTCCAACCTTCGGGAATTTCTGTTCCATCTTCTTCCATCGAGCGGATATTTAAAGTTGAATCCCACCGCAGTCCATCAATGTGATATTCTGTTAGCCACATTAACGCATTATCGCGCAAAAATTGACGCACTTCTGGACGACCATAATCAGGACGAGTATTTCCCCATGCAGTTTTAGCTCGTCGATCATTATAGAAGTAAATCCCTCCTTTATCATTTTCACTCCAACCATCAAATTGCCACAAATCTAAATCACTAGGACCAAAGTGATTATAAACTACATCTAAAATCACTATCATGCCATTTTGATGAGCAGCATTCACAAATTCTTTAAAAGCTTGGGAACCCCCATAAGCCGTTTCAACGGCAAAAATATCAGAGGGATTATAACCCCAAGAAAAATCGGCTGCAAATTCAGCACTGGGCATAATTTCAATCGCATTAATACCCAACTCTTTGAGATAGGGTAATGCTCGAATTGCACTTTTAAAAGTTCCGGGTTTTCCACCGGGTTTATCGGCGAAAGTACCGATGTGCATTTCATAAATAACTAATTCATTCCAATTGGGAGGAGAAAAGTCTTGATCTTCCCATGAAAAATCAGGAGAAACAACCACTGAATTTCCATTGGAATTCGTAACTTCTCTAGAATAGGGATCTTTGCGTTTGTAGGTTTCGTCTGTGTCTTTATTAACGATAATGTAGCGATACTCATCACCCACTTTGGCTTCGGGTAAATCCCCATACCAATATCCATTTTCTTCACTGTCTAAGGGATTGGCCGTCTCTGACCAATTGTTAAAACTACCCATAACATAAACCTTTGAGGCGTTGGGCGCCCAGACCCGAAATGCGACCCCTTGGGAATGAACAATAGCACCCATTCCTGAATAAATCTGAGCCTTTCTAGGAGAATCCAGCAACATAGCTTTCAAGCCTTTAAAAAAACGGTTAATATTCATCTCTGTCAGCTAGAAGAAGTTTAAAGTTCTAGCTGTAATATAAGAAATATGCTCCGAACTGCCAAGTTAAGTTCCCCAGTGCCAAGGAGGGCCGCTTCGTTCTAGCCCTAAAACTTGATTTGTGGGGGGGTGGGGAGGTAGGGAGGTAGGGAGGTAGGGAGGATTTTTATTAATAAAAAGCTATTTTTCCTCGGAAAAAACTCCTCTCCCCATCACCCTTTCACCCTTTCACCCCCAACGGGATAGCCACTCCCCTCAACGCGCTTGTTCCCGCGCACGGGGGTGGACTCACCATCAACCCCGGCAATTTTTAACTGAG
>Ga0207419_1002131_pt1 | contig 13443 bp, 10 predicted proteins | sample ElkSloMetagenome_4_FD_184723 | JGI IMG/M metagenome (GOLD analysis project Ga0207419, IMG submission 184723) | Hot spring microbial communities from Elkhorn Slough, Monterey Bay, USA - MD2A (version 2) | ecosystem: Environmental > Aquatic > Marine > Intertidal zone > Estuary: Microbial mat ... | reverse complement strand
CACCTGCCAATTACGATTTTGAGTATTTGTTCGCCATTACCCTAATGGCCCAGCCGTTGGCATGGTTTGAAGGGTCTAACTTACCGGAAGAGGCGATAAAAGCTGCCCCCGCGATTAAAACGTATAAAAAAGTAATGAGTGAAATCCACAAGGGCGTAATTTTGCCCATTGGCGAAGAGCCTGATGGCAAATCATGGACCGGCTTTCAATCGATGAACGGCCAAAAAGGTTATTTACTTGTTTTTCGAGAAAATAATGCAGATAACCACCGGCAATTGGCAACTCACTTCCAGCCCGGCAACCAGGTGATTTTTACTTCGGTAATTGGCCAGGGTGAAGACTTCGAAAGCATCATTGATAAAGGAGGTAAACTAAAGGTGGAATTGCCGGAAAAGAATAGTTACAGCTTGTGGAAATATGAAGTGAAGTAACTGAATCAAGTAATCGGAAAGAGCTAATTAATTAATCACTGCCTCCTTGTTGCAGAAAATTAATGAGCAGTTTTAATGATAATCAATGGTAAGTCTGCAATTAATTTATAACAAATTTTTAAGCAAATGATGATGCGTCTAATATTTATCATATGTATTCAAATCTTCTTTCTCTTCTCCTGTAAACAATCTGAAACTTTAGAAGAGAATGATACACCCAATGTTGTGTTTATCGTGGTAGATGACCTCGGTCATAAAGACCTGGGTATATACGGTAGTACCTTTTACGATACACCTAGTCTTGATTCACTGGCTCAGGTGAGCACCCGCTTTACCAATGCTTATGCGGCTTCCCCTGTTTGTTCGCCAACCCGGGCTGCACTCATCACCGGCAAGGACCCCGTAAGGGTTAACATTACTGATTGGATACCAGGGTTCAAAATGGAGTACGTGGAGAATCCGGAGTTAATACCTCCTGAAGATATTCACAACTTACCCCTAAGTGAAGAAACCATGGCCGAGGCTTTTAAAAGTTATGGTTATAAAACCTTTTACGCCGGCAAATGGCACTTGGGTGAAACATCAGATTACTGGCCGGGGCAGCAAGGTTTTGATATCAATAAAGGCGGCCACCACAAGGGTTCTCCTCCTGGTGGATACTACTCACCTTATGAAAATCCTCGATTGGAGAATGGTCCTGACGGCGAATACCTGACTGACCGATTGGTGGACGAATCAATTCAATTCATAGAAAACAATCAAGACAGCGCCTTCTTTTTATACCTGGCATTTTATACCGTACATACGCCCATTCAAGGCTGTGAAAAATATGATTCCTATTATCAGCAAAAAAAGCAACTATTGCCAGACCAGGGAAAAGTAGAAACAGTACAGGATGGGAGGCTGACTACACGAATTAATCAATCGGATGCCAAATACGCGGCCATGGTAAGGTCAATGGATGAAAATGTTGGCCGTATTTTGCGTAAGCTTAACCAATTGGATATGGCTGATAATACCATCATTGTTTTTACTTCCGACAATGGAGGTTTAACAGCAAGAGGAAATAATCCGGGGCCCACTTCAGTATATCCTTTACGGGCAGGAAAAGGCTGGCTATACGAGGGTGGTATCAAGGTGCCATTACTAATAAAAGCACCTGGGCAGCAAAGTGGGGTTATAACGGAGCAAACGGCTATAAGTATGGATTTATATCCTACGGTATTACAGTTGGCCGGATTACCACTATTGCAGGATCAGCATCTTGATGGGCAAAGTCTTTTACCATATCCGGATAACAATGAGAAGGTTGATGAGCGTATGCTGGTATGGCATTATCCTCATTACCATGGCACTACCTGGAGGCCCGGTTCTGCCATCAGGCAAGGTGACTGGAAGCTGATTGAGTTTTATGAAGAGAATACTGTGGAGCTTTATAATTTGGCCGAGGATGAAGGAGAGCAATTGAATCTTGCCAATCAACTTCCTCAAAAAGCAGAAGAATTGAGGCGACTTATGCATCAGTATATTAAAGCTAGGCACGGTAGTTACCCGCAGGAAATTTCGGCTAATATCCAAACTTCTCCGGATAGATAACAAACAAAACTTTTTCGGACATAGTAATAATTTTTGGTTGATTTGAGTCACTTAAAAAAGCTTATCCATTAGCAGTCTTTTCCTGGATTTTTATAGAAGTTTGGCAAATAATTATATAGAAACATGTAGACACCGAATAATTGAGAAAAGATTGAAGAAAAATGATTATAAAATTGATGGATGGCTAGAAATCAATGAAGTGATAAATTGTTGGCTCTTAATGATTTCGTGTGGAAGACCATAGACAGGACTGAAAAAGTAAAAACATGTATACTTTATAAAATACAATTTTGATCAAGGAGTGGGGAGGTATTGCCGTTAACCTAAGGATATTAATAAAAAAAGCTACTGAGACTGAATCTCCACAGGAATGCAAACAATAACCAAGGGTGCAGCCCTTGGTAGGTAAAGAGAAATTATTAAAGCCCTGAAAGGGCGCAATCGCTAGGGTCGCTTTTTTAACGGCTATGGGGCGAAGAGAATGTTGAGAAATCAGAAATTCCAGAATCAATAATTTCATTAAGTATAATTCATATAAACAAATTTATTGAATAAGTGAAGTTAAATTTTGAAATGAGCCTATAATGAAGATTAAAATTTTTAACTTTAATCCATGAAAAACGGACAAAATAGAAAAGACATTCAAATAGGTGATGAAGTTGAAATTGTACAAAAGCAGGATCAACGAAATGGTAATTTGACAGCAGGGGTTGTAAAGAAAATTTTGACCAAATCACCAACACATCCGCATGGCATTAAAGTGATGCTAGAAGGTGGTGAGGTAGGCCGGGTGAAAAAAATAATGGATTAATTTTTTGATCATTAATCATTGATGCCCTTGTACATTCATCACCATTATTTACTATTCCCCTTCAATACTTTTATTATAATTTTTCTTTTGACTAAAGGTAAATAATTCCTCTTATTTCTTCAAATCAGGAAGAGAGTAATAATAGCATGGCTTCTTACTGGTAGATGACGATAAATAAACGTTAATTTTAATTAAAGTCAGCTTTATTTTTTATCTTTATTTAATAAATACTTACACTAAACTAATTACAATGAAAAAGCTGCTGCTATTGATTTTCTTATTCGGTGCATATACATCGGCAAGTGCCCAATTGGCCAGAGGTCATCATAAGTTCTTTGGAAATATTTTAAAAACAAATGATGCATATCCTGAAGATTTCTCTAAATACTGGAATCAAGCTACTCCGGAAAATGCCGGAAAATGGGATAATGTTGAAGATGATATTGATGTAATGGAATGGGAAGACCTGGATTCCATGATCAGTTTTACTCAGGACAATGCTTTTCCCTTCAAGCACCACGCATTAATATGGGGTAAAAATGGTAAAACACCTGATGGCTTAGAGGAATTATCAGATGAGGAGCAAATTGCAGAAATAGAGGAATGGATGGCAGCATTCTGTGAAAGGTATGATGGGAAAGTTCAAATGATAGATGTTGTGAACGAACCTTTACACGAAACACCCTTTTTCAAATCTGCACTTGGTGGAAACAATAATCTTTACGGAACCGGTTGGGATTGGGTTATTAAAGCTTTTGAAATGGCCAGAGAACATTGTCCCAATGCAGAATTGATATTAAACGATTACAATTTATTAAATATAACCCGCACTACTAATAAGTTTATTCCAATAGTAGAGGAATTGAAAAAAAGAAATTTGATAGATGACATCGGGTGCCAGGCACATACCCTTAAAAATGTTAGTTATTCGAAAATTAAAAGTAATCTCGACTTATTAATTAATACGGGTGTCGATGTTTATATCTCTGAATTGGATTTAAACATTGCTAATGATAATGCACAGAAAAATAAATATGAAAGTATATTTCCACTTTTCTGGGAAAACCCAAAGGTGAAAGGAGTAACCTTATGGGGGTACAAGCAGGGGACTACCTGGAGACCGTATACCCATTTGTTGAGAGATGATGGAAGTGAGCGACCAGCTTTAGTTTGGCTAAAAAATTATATAGCTAATTATGATGATCCCGTTTTTGAGGGTGAGCTCTTTGATGATGGTGCTGATGTGATCAAGTACAAAACATATGTTGGAGATATAGAAGATAATGATTGGTTAAGATACTCTAATATAAATTTTGGAGATGGATTTACTGGCATTAAATTTAAATATGCGAAAGGGGATCAAACTTCAGCATCAGTGGAAATGAGGAAAGGTAGTGTAAATGGGGAATTAGTTGGTGCATTTACGCTTCAAAACACAGGAAACTGGAACAACTTTACTGAGAGTTCGTCTAAAATACTTTCAAGCCCCACAGGCATTCACGATATTTATTTAGTATTTAAAGGAAGTGTCAATTTTGATTTCTTTAGTTTACTCAATGAGTATAAAGATAATTATTATAGTATAACTTCTAGTCCACAAGATGCAGAAGAGAATGCCAAAGGCATAATGAATCTTGATAGTAGGGATTTAGATTTTGGTGCCAGGCCTTATAATGGAATGATATTCTCTAATATAGGAATTCCGCGGGGGGCCATCATAAAATCAGCATACTTGCAGTTTACAGCAGATAACAATGACCAAAGTTCCACTTCCAATTTAATCATTAAAGGAGAAGATGTGGATAATGCTTTACCATTTGAGAATACTAAGGGTCATCTATCAAGTAAAAAATTCACGATTGCTAGCACCAATTGGGATAATGTGCCGGCTTGGAATATTGCTGGCATGTCTGGCGAAGACCAGAAGTCCCCGGATATTTCAGGCATAATTCAAGAAATAATTAACAAAAGCACCTGGAGTAGTGGAAATGCTATGGCACTTTATATTACCGGCACTGGCGGTAAGCGCTCGGCTACGAGTTTTGATGGTGATCCTGGCAAAGCTCCTAAGCTAATTGTAGATTTTGATCTGAATAATCAGCTACAAGTAAATCAAAGCACCGATGACGCGGAGGAAATAAATGGCATGCTTAATCTTAATAGTTCCGATCTGGATTTTGGTACAAGAGACTTTAATGGAATTCGTTTTCAAAATGTTTCAATTGAGCAAGGTGCTACTATAGTGAGTGCCTTTCTTCAATTTGTGGCGGATGAAAATAATCAGGGCGGAAATGCTAACTATACCATTTCAGGAGAGGCTTCTGACAATGCTGCTACATTTAGTGCTTCAGAAAACGATCTTTCCATCCGCACTAAAACTTCTGTTGAAATAGATTGGACTAACGTGCCAGCCTGGAATACTGCCGGGGCTTCTGGCAATGACCAGAGATCACCTGATATTGCCGCCATAGTTCAGGAGATAGTAGATAGGCCTGGATGGAATGATGGTAACTCACTAGTACTATTTGTGCATGGGATAAGTGGCAAAAGGTCGGCAAAAAGTTATGATTCTGATTTGGCTTTGGCTCCAAAATTAATTGTGGAAGTAAGTTCAGATAAGAAAAGAATTATTGAAGAGGAAGAGTTTTCAATCGCGCAAGAAAATTCACCTCCCTCAAAAACGCGTTTTTATCCTAATCCCGCGATCAATAATCTTGAAATAAGATTTGAAAAAGAACAAAATAACACGTTGATAATTAGCAACTTAAGCGGAAAAGCCGTGAAGAAAATCGATGATATCGGGTTAAGGGCTACTTTAGATATTAAGGGTTTAGCTCCTGGGTTTTACATTCTAAAATTGAACGAAAAATCACACAAACTTTTGATCAAATAAAAAATATTGTAGGTAATTGAAGAATTTTATTATTCTCATGGTCTCTTTTTACAAAAAAATATTAGATTTACCTGAACATTAGGTAATTTACAATATTGACTAGCTGAAACATATTTTTCTGATGATGCAAAAAGAAGAAGTTAAGCTCGTTACTTTAAAAGAGTTTAGTCATGCCAATGTAGCCATGGTTGCAGATAAATTCGAAATTATAGTGGTAAAAGCCACTTCCAATTACATACCAATGAGTGTCTTCAATACAATTTTTAACTTTGTACTTGGCTTGGCCAGTAAAAGGAGAGTTAGCAAAGTTATTTTTGATAAACGATCACTAACTGTGTTTCACCAGCCTTCCATGGAATGGTATTTTATTAATTGGAAAATGCGCATGAAAGCCACAGGGTGTTTAATTCATAGAAAAATACTTCCTCAGGATCAGGTGTTTGTAGAGTGTGTTACACTAGCACGTGAAAAACTAATGGCTGAAAACCCCGATAAGGTATGGCATGAGTTAGATATCGCTTATTCGGATAATCTTATTGATGCTATAGAAAATTAATTAGTCTGCAGGTATTTTCTTGATTGTGGTTGGTGGCTGAGGCTTATTATCTATTTTTATTATTACGTTAGTCCAGTAACCTTCTTTGCTGTCAATTTTCAAAGTGCCGTTCAGTTTCTTTACGATTTTATCAGCAATGTAAAGCCCCATGCCAGCTCCTTTAGAGTCAATATTACCTCTGAAAAACATCTCGGTTACTTTAGGCAGCACACTTTTAGCAATACCTTGTCCGTTGTCAAAAAACTCAATTTGGGCATTTTCTTGGCTTCCGCTGATCGTAATTTCTAAATAATTTTCCTGATTAGCTCCTTGAAATTGAATAGCATTTGATAACAGGCACCTAACTAATATAGCAAGTTTAGAATAATCAGAATAAAATGCACCTTTAAAATTGTCTTTTATTAATATTTGTAGTTTATCATAATTCGGAATAAATTCTAATTGATCTACGTTGGTTTGAACAAGTTCTTTTAGGTTGATGTCCTCGGTTTTTATTTCTTCTCTGGTAGATTTCACAAAATTAACCAAAGATTGAACCGTGGTATCGAGCTGATTGGTTTTGCTTTGAATATGCCCCAGATAATCGGTAAACGGCTGTTCTTTTTCCATATTCAGCAAATTAAGAATTCCTAAAATAGATGAAATAGGGGACCTCAAATCATGGCTGGTTCGGTAAATAAGTTGATCCATTTCAAAATTTCTTTCAGTCAATTCTTGCATGGCAGTGTTCAATCGATTGTTTTTGTCTATTAGAGCTTCTACCACTGCCTGTAGTTCTTCTTGCTGTGCCTCTAGTTCTTCATTTTTTTCTTCAAGTTCACGAATGGAATGTTTTAGGTCAGTAGGCTCCCTATTATTTATTTGTTGATTTGCCATGATTAATAAAAGAATAATATAATATTAAGATTAAAAAATTAACTTATATAATTCGAAAAGTTAGTAAATATTTGCCAGTTATTTGCAAAAAATTTTAACAGATTTGTATCTTATTGAAAATGAATGAATTAGAGCACATAAAAAAAAGAGTTCTGATACCTTTAGCAGGTTGGTATATAAGGGATCTTAATAATTACTCATCTTTATAAATATTTAGTCAGTAGCTGATTATTATTATCCTTATTGAAATTGTCAAACTGATTTCTGCGAATATATGCTTTTCAAATTTATGCTCATTAAATCCGATTTTAAAAGTTTGCCAGCTGTTAATCGTACACCACCTATATTAGCTATAGTAATTTTATTAATTCATAATTAATACTTTGATATCAAGGAGGTAATTATTAAGCTTGCTATATCAAATTTAGTGGAACCTGTAGCAAGGTTTGTCAACTTGATAAATCTTGATTAATTAAATATAAAACGAAGAAAAGATGAAGAGGTCACTTAAAAATATGCTCAGCGGCTGCGTTCTATTAGCTTTGGTGATTTGTATAGTGCCCCAAGTTTTAATGGCTCAGCCTGGGGGCAAAGTTTTTCCCCAGCTAAAAAATCCTGTTAATGTTGACTACCTCAAAAAAAATCTTCCCTCTTACCATCCGAGACTAGGGTTAACGCCTCAATTAATCGATAAAATAAGGGACGAAATTAAAAATGATGATTTGATTTTTAATGTTTACCAGGCTTTTAAGTTAAACGCTGATAATATAATAAAACAACCACTACTGGAACGGCAACTGGAAGGAAGGAGATTGCTCTCAATTTCGCGGGAAATGCTGTATCGAATGAACATATTGGCCATGATTTATGCAGTGGAACAAGATAGGCAGATACTTGATCGTATCAATCAGGAAGTGATACAAGTATGTAATTTTAAAAACTGGAACCCATCTCACTTTTTAGATGTAGCTGAAATGTCATTGGCAGTAGCTATTGGTATTGATTGGACAGGAGGCGATTTGCCGCCAGGCACTATTCGATTAGCCAAAGATGCATTGATGGAAAAAGGCCTCAGGCCCAGCTACATGAATAATCCAGGAAGTCCGGCCTGGGAAAAAGGCACTAATAACTGGAATCAGGTTTGCCACGCTGGTATGGTAGCAGCTGCCATTACTACAGCAGAAGATGAGCCTGAGTTGGCAGCTCAAACCATAAGGCGAGCACTTGATGGTATGCCTTTCGCGCTCGCCGCTTACATGCCTGATGGTGCTTATCCTGAAGGGCCTGGCTATTGGTCGTATGGCACCCTATTTACTTTAATTACTGAAGCAATATTTCAGAGTGCTTTCAATACTGATTTTGGTATAGCAACTTTTCCTGGTTTGCAACAAAGTGCTACTTTTTGGCTGTTAAGTATTGGTTCCAAGGATAGGTATTTCAATTTTGCTGATTGTGGAAACTATCGTGAAAACAATGGGGAATTTTGTTTAGCCTGGTTTGCCAGTAAAACAGGTGATCGCCTTTTTTATGAGCATGACCGATATATGATAAAGCCATCGTTAATGGGTGAGCTGGATAGAGAAGCTGGTTTTGGTTTAATCTGGCTATCGCAATTTAATCAGCGTAAACAAAGCAAGTTGCCAACTACCTGGCAGGGCGATGGTAAGAACCCTGTGGTATATTTCCGTAGTGAAAAGGACGATCCACTTCAATATTATTTTGCCAGCAAGGGTGGCCGAGGTAGCGTAAACCATGGCAATATGGACGCCGGCTCATTTGTGTTTGAACTTGACAGCGTAAGGTGGTCAATTGATTTGGGAAAGCAGTCGTATAATGCTATAGAACAATCAGGATTGGATTTGTGGTCCGATTGTCAAACTTGCGATCGTTGGAAATTGCTTACCAAAAACAATTACGGTCATAGCACTCTTACCATCAATGATCAATTACATTTTGTAGATGGAATGGCTGAATTTACTAATTTCAATCAAAAAACCCCCTCGGCAACTATAGATCTTAGTCCAGCCTTTGCAGAGTTGGTCGACACGGCTTCTCGTACTTTTGTTAAGAAAGATGATCAATCGTTGCTGGTAATCGATAGTATTAAAACAAATACCAATACTGAAAAAATAACCTGGCAAATGATGACTGAAGCAGCTATTATCATCACTAAAAATGGTGCTACCTTAACCCAGGACGATAAAAAACTTAAAATAGAAAACTTGAGCCATCCTTATATTTCATTTACGTCTGAAGAATTGTATCCACCGCCTCATCCTTTGGATATTAAAATGAAAAAATTGAAAAGATTAGCCTTGAACATTCCGGCCAGTCAGTTAGGTAAAGCGGAAGCGGTAATTAAGATAAAGCTTTCTAAATATTGACAGCTTTTCGCCGGTTTGAGGAATTTTATGATTCCCAATTTAATAAGCCATGTTTCTGGTTGTATAACTCCGGCTATTGAACAGTAAACCATGAAATCCGTTGCTTTAAATGGACAACAAAACATTTTATGAGCAACCTGCTTCAAGATATTCGCAATTACATACATTATTTTACTCGCAATCAACTGCACAAAATAAATTTTCGAAAGTTATCCATTACATTCCTTATAGGTATATCCTTTCTTTTTCTGCTGCTTACCATCTTCATTTCCTTTTTTTCTATTTCAGAGTTTGAGGCTGCTCTTACTAAGGAGTTGCAAGAAGAGCGAAATCCACTGCTTGATTTTTTTATGATTACCGTGAGTAAATTTGGCGAAAACCAAGTGGCTACCCCAATGATTATTGGTACTTCTCTTGTGTTTTACCTTTTTAAATATAAGCTTGAGGCACTTTTCATATTAGCTACATCTTTGGGTTCATTATTTAATTTTGGATTAAAATTACTGATCAACCGCCAGCGACCAACTGCTGACCTGGTGGAAAAAATAACGGAAACCAGCCATCAAAGCTTTCCTAGTGGTCATACTGTACATTATGTAGTTTATTTTGGTATGCTGCTTGTGATCAGTATTAAAATAAAAGCCATCCCTGTATGGGCCAAAACTGTAATTGCATTATTTTGTATCACGCTTATTTTTTCCGTGCCCTTTAGTCGGGTTTATCTGGGCGCTCATTGGACTACCGATGTTATTGCCGGCTTCTTTTTTGGTATTCTAGTGCTTTCCGGCCTTTTATTTTGGTATTTTAAATTACAGAAAAAAGGATTTTTACAAAAGTAATTGATTTTTTAAGTGCCCGCTACCTCGCCCTGCCACCCCTCCACACATGGGCCACCCGCCGCCCTATCCCGGCTTCGGTTTGCAGTATTACAATTATTAGTATTGTATAGCAATATATGATAAGTGAAAATATCTCCCTGGGCCGGTATAGTGCCGGCTCCAAATCCCAGAGTGGCGTTTCCAGCAGGCTACCCGAAATCACTAACTAAGGCTCTCCGGCTGGTAGTTTATTTCCAAAAGATAAACCCTAAGAAACGCATTTCACGGAAGGTAGTAAGACTTTAGGTTGCTGTTCTTCACATTCATTTTCTGCCCACGATCCTGGCAGTTCATTAGGGTGGTTATGTAGGCAAGCATTATTGTCAGCACAGCAATGCTGTTCACAAGAATTATCGGTTTGGGGCAAAACGGTAATAATTTTTGAATTAATACTATATAAATTAATAGCGGGGTTAAGATTAAAAGCTTTGAAATGAAAAAGTGAAAACATTAAAAAAGCAGCCGTAGCCCATCGAATAGTTTTTTTCATAACATTCATCGTTTAAATTATTGGCCAAAAATACTAGTTAATCAATTTAAAATAGGTTAAATATCAGTTAATGATTGTTAAAAAAAGTTAAACAAGTCGGTAACTTATCGGGGCTAGGCTACATTTGTATTATATTATAAGTTGAGCTTACAAATTTTTTGGATTAATTTTTGGTTGCATCATCTGGTGTGGTTAATGAGAAGAAAATGAAAAAACATACTTTAAGAGCTATAATTGTACTGATGACCTTGGCAATGCTGGGGCTTATCAGCTTTCAATTATACTGGATTAATAATGCCATCAAGGTTCATCAGGCGCAGTTTAAGCAAGATGTGCATGAAGCTTTGCAGTCAGTGGCTGACAAACTGGAAAAGCAAGAAATTATCTATTTAGCTGCCAACCATTTAAAAATAGCTACTAATAATAATCACCGCGATTGCCAAGATCCGTGCGAGGCCAATCAGCAAGAAAACCGGCTTGATTCAATCATTAAAATATATGATGTTTATAACAAGAAAAATACAAGTCCCTACAGCTATCAAACTAAATATGAAAGCTACTCCTACCAAAAAAGTGCCCAGTTATTAAATGGCGTATCTCAAAATATACAGTTTGAATTTAGCACCGGAAGTTACGACACCACTATTTCACTGGCTTTCGACAAAGATTTTAATAGTCATAAGCTTATAGATAAAACCAGTATCGTATCGGTAGTTCTGGAAGAGCTGATAGCCACTAATAGTGGTGCCCGCAAAGCAATCAATTATCAATTAGTAGACTCGTTATTAAAAATTGAACTCAGCAACAGGGGCATTGATCTTCAGCCTGATTTAGGAGTTTACAATAAGAAGCAGTCCCAATTTACTTATCTCAATGCCGGTATAGCTGATCAACAAAAAATGCTAAATTCTGGCATGATGGTAAATTTGTTTCCAAATGATTTGCTAGGCAGTTTCAACTATTTGGTAGTCAATTTTCCTAATCAGCAGCGTTGGCTTATAAAAAAGATTTGGTTCACGCTTACATCCTCTGCAGTATTGGTTATTGTAATTATGTTCATCTTTGGTTTTGCTATTTTTACCATTCTCAAGCAAAAGAAGCTAAGCGAAATAAAAAATGACTTTATTAACAATATGACCCATGAGTTTAAAACTCCAATATCTACCGTTTCACTGGCCTGCGAAGCGCTACAGGAACCTGAGGCTAAGCACGCTCCCAGTTTTATCGATCGCTATGTAGGGATCATTGCCGATGAAAATAAGCGACTTGGACAGCAGGTGGAAAAAGTACTGCAAATAGCAACTCTTGATAAGAAAGACTTCAAATTTAAACCTGAAAATCTAGATCTACATCAGATAATTACCCAGGCGGTAGGCAACATTGCTCTGGCCGTAGAAAAGAAGCAAGGGGCCATTGAAATGCAGTTGGAGGCTACTAATCCTATTTTATTTTCTGATAAGCTGCATTTGACTAATATCGTAAATAATTTATTGGATAATGCTAATAAATATTCACCTCACAAGCCTCGGATTGTCATTAAAACATCTAAAACCGATAATGGCATTATTTTACAAGTAATGGATAATGGCGTGGGTATCTCTCGTGAAGAAGCACAACGAATATTCGATAAGTTTTATCGAGTACCTACCGGAAATCTTCATGATGTAAAAGGTTTTGGTCTGGGACTTACTTACGTGAAAACGATTGTAGACGCGATGGGTGGAAGCATTTCCGTGGCTAGTACACCCAGGAAAGGAAGTACATTTACAATTTCTATACCCTCAAAACATGAGTTTTAATAAAATACTTTTAGTAGAGGACGACGAAAACCTAGGGCAGGTATTGCAAGAGTATTTGCAAATGAAGCAATATGAGGTAACACTGTGCCGTGATGGGGAAGAGGGGCTAAAACAATTTAATGCCAATTCTTACCACCTGGTTATTCTGGATGTGATGATGCCCAAAAAAGATGGTTTTACATTGGCGACTGATATTAAAAAATCAAAACCTCATTTACCCTTTATTTTTCTTACCGCCAAATCAATGCAGGAAGATACACTGCAAGGTCTCAAGTTAGGTGCAGATGATTATATCACCAAGCCTTTTAGCATGGAAGAGTTGCTGTTGCGATTGAAGGCTATATTGAAAAGAACTTATCAGGAAAAGGATAATAAATCAGGGAAATATAAACTAGGTAGTTGCTCTTTTGATGCCGATGCTCATATGCTGGAAACACCGGAGAAAAAAATTAAGCTTACCACCAAGGAAGCCGAATTGTTGCGTCTGCTTTGCCTCAACATGAATCAATGCCTCAATCGTAGCGACGCGCTTAAAGCCATATGGCACGACGATAGCTACTTCAATGCCCGTAGTATGGATGTATACATCACCAAATTGAGAAAGTATCTTAAGGCAGAACCTTCCATAAAAATTTTAACACTTCATGGGCAGGGCTTCAAATTGCTACAAGAAGATTAAAAGAAATAGTGGCTTAAAGGTGCTTTATTTTTTCAATTTCCATTTTCACC
>Ga0207419_1002129_pt1 | contig 13452 bp, 12 predicted proteins | sample ElkSloMetagenome_4_FD_184723 | JGI IMG/M metagenome (GOLD analysis project Ga0207419, IMG submission 184723) | Hot spring microbial communities from Elkhorn Slough, Monterey Bay, USA - MD2A (version 2) | ecosystem: Environmental > Aquatic > Marine > Intertidal zone > Estuary: Microbial mat ... | reverse complement strand
GCTATATGCTGTGTTGTGCCTAGTTTTTTTTCCATTCAATGTCCAATACATCTCGAAATCTGTTGAGACTTGACTTTGATAGAAATCGAAATGCAAGTCCAATGAACACAAGTCTAATGAATAAAACCTGTAGGATCACAACGACAATAAATATCGGTGAAAAATCTTCTGTCCCGTTTATTAGAGCGATTATTAGTCCGATTACTGGAAATAAAAGAATAATGCTCAATAGCACTTTAAATACCTTATGAATTTCAACTCTTACGTTTCCTTGGTCAGAAGCAATTTCACCTGTCAATACGCAGAAAGCACCACGTCCGATAGCGGAGGATATGATTTTAAATTCTGTCCCATTGATTTTTCCACGGAATGATTTGTCGGTGTATTGAGAAGTCAGGTTTTCAGAGTGTTCTGTTCTTCTTTTCAGTCTGTCTAAAGTTTCATCTTGACTGTCGATAAGTCGGAAACTAATTTCTTTTGTCGGGAATATCTTCATTTTCAAATTAGGCACAACTAGTTGCTAAACAAATATCGGATAACCAAAGATAAATCTTGCTAAACATGGCTGTGTATGGTTTAACCAGCCATATTGCCTGTTAATCATTCAAAACAAGTGGAGTATAGCGAATTGACAAGTGCTGGTGATGGATGGCGTTTAGGCTTTATGCGATCATGCGGTTGTCTTTTCCTTTTCAATTTCACGCATGGCGCAGTCGCTCAGATGCAGCGGCTTGATTGATAAGGGAACTCCGAATTTGTAAAGAAAATCTTGAATCCACACGCACAAAGCTTTTGCCCATGCGTTTAATAGGCATGAGTTACGATCGAATTGCCTTAGTTTTAGGAAACTGCCTGTTTCCTTCCCATCGAGCCCTGAATCCGGATTCAAGCACCTTGTTCTTCATGGCCGAAGATCATGGTTTATGCACCCACTACCAATATCATAAGCATAAGCTGATCCTTTTTTTGTCGGCCATGCGTTCGCATGCTGAAGAGATCGAGCAAGCGCACAAGTTGGTTTACCATCCATTGACTGCAAAGAATCGATCACTCAGCTATACCGATAAGTTAAAGGGAACCCTGTCGGATTACGCAGACATCCGAGAGATCGTGACCTACGACATTGAAGATCACTTTTTTGATAAGACCATCCGAGAGTTTTGTGAGCAAGAAGGCCTAAAGCTCACAATTGTGGATTCACCGGGCTTTCTGACTTCGAAAGAGAAGTTTCGTCAATACGATCAGGGAGCCAAGAAGCCCTTTATGCAAGTGTTCTACAAACAGCAGCGCAAAGATCTCGACATTCTGGTGAGTCCGGATGGGGATCCTCTTAATGGGAAGTGGTCATTTGATGAAGACAACCGCAAAAAGTACCCCAAAGACATTCAGTTCCCTTCCTATCCGGAAAGTGAAGAAACCGAGCATACCGAGGCGGTGAAAGCATTGGTCGACCATCTCTTTCCCGACCATCCCGGGAGCAGCGATAATTTCTATTGGGCCACCACCAGAAGACAGATCTTGTACCGGGTAAATGACTTCTTCCAAGAGCGATTCGAAAATTTCGGACCGTATGAAGATGCCATCGACAGCCGGCAGGCTTTTGGATTTCATTCTTTATTGTCGCCCTATATCAATATGGGCTTGATCACACCAAGCGAAGTGGTAGAGAAGGCCCTGGAATACTACCATGAACAGGATGTGCATTTTCCCAGCGTAGAAGGCTATATCCGGCAGTTGATCGGCTGGCGTGAGTTCATGCGGGGAATTTATCATGAATACGACGATAAGCTCAATGTCAATTACTTCGGTCATCAACGACAAATGAAGACTTGCTGGTATGAAGGTACTACCGGTATTCCCCCTTTGGATGACTCGATCAAGAAAGCCAAACAATATGCCTACACCCACCACATTGAAAGGTTGATGGTCCTCGGTAACATTATGCTGCTTAGCGAATTGGATCCCAAGGTGGTGTACCGCTGGTTCATGGAGATGTATATCGACTCGGCAGATTGGGTGATGGCCCCCAATGTCTACGGCATGAGTCAATATGCCGACGGAGGGATCTTTGCCACCAAACCCTACATTGGAGGGGCCAATTACATCAAAAAAATGAGCGACTACGGTAGCGGAGACTGGGAAGATGAGGTGAACGGCTTGTATTGGCGATTTATTGACGTGAATACCGAAACCTTTTCATCCAATCCGCGAATGGGAATGATGGTGGCGACCTTAAATCGCATGAATGCAGAAAAGAAAGAGCGTATCTTTAAGGCGGCTGAAGGCTTTATCCAAAGAACTACTCAATAAGATGAAAAATTAGCAAAGTGCCGCAAAAAAAGCATGCGGATTTGCAAGCTTTAAACCATCTTTGCGCTTTAATCATTGCGAAGTGAATCCAGATGGCAAAGCACTTTTTTAAAAGAAGGAAGTTTTGGAGAGTCTCAATTCTCCTGCTTGTGCTACTTCCTTTACTCTTGTTTGGGGCCGCACTTTTTTACCTGGCTCAAAACCAGGCCAGCATCGTACAAAACGAGCTCGAGCTCATCAATCAGGAATACCAGGGAGAGATCAGCATCGGTTCAACCAGTCTGGCCCCCTTTAAGAACTTTCCCTATCTTTCTATTAAGGTGCGTGGAGTTGAAGCACGGGAAGCCAAAACCAAAGCGGCGGATCCCATACTGCAAGTCGAAGAAATCTACATCGGTCTCGATCTCATCGATCTGATCCGGGGTAAGGTCGACATCAAAAAACTATCCATTGAAAATGGTCTCTTCAAGGTGGTCCTGCACGAAGATGGCACGGATAATCTTAGCCGTGCTTTTGCGATGGAAAGCGACACCGCAGCGTCTGATCCTTTGCATGTGCACCTCAGAAGCATTGAGCTCAAGAATATCAGCATTAAAAAAATCGACGAAAGCAATCAGCTTGAGGTCCAAAGTACCTTGTTTTGGGCCAAAGGCGGTTTTGAAAGCAGCAAGAGCAAAACGGCAGCTCACCTGGATTCAGAGTTTGAATTGAATATCATCAAGCACGGAGACACCACCTACATCAATCACAAGCATTTTGAACTTCATACCGATCTGGATTACGATGAAGAAAGCGGGGTATTGCAAATTGCCCCTTCTAACTTGATCATGGAGTTGGCCAACTTTGAAGTGTCGGGAAAGGTGGATACCAGGCAGAACATGGATCTAGATATCGCCATCAGGGGTACTAAACCCAACTTTGACCTATTCATGGCTTTTGCGCCTGCCGACTTGATTCCCGTTCTTGCGCGCTATGAAAATGCAGGAAAAATTTATTTCAACGCCAAACTGGAAGGGCCTTCGGCATTTGGTTACGACCCTTATTTTGAGGTGAATTTTGGGGCAAGTGAAGCCTTTTTAGAGAATACCATTTACGGACGCCGGGTGGATCGTATGGGCTTCGAAGGGTATTTTCACAACGGCGCTGCACGCAAACCCTCTACCATGGAGTTTGCCATGAAGAACATGACCGCGAGGCTGGGTCAGGGAGATTTTGAAGGTGCGGTAAGTCTTAAAAATTTTGAGGCCCCCGAAATTGACATGCGGCTGGATGCCAAATTCGACCTGGATTTCATTGCCGAATTTCTTAATCTGGATGAGTACAAAAACGCCTCCGGTGCGGTTGAGCTTAGTATGCAATTTCACGACATCATTGACATCGACCAGCCTGAAAAGGCAATAGAAGACTTGAATCAAGCTTATTTTTCGGAATTGACCATCCGCGAGCTGAAAGTGGAAACTGCTGAATTGCCGGCACCATTAAAAAAGCTGGACGCCCACCTGATCATGGATGGAAAAAGGGTAGAGGTAGATCGCTTTGAAGCACAAATCGGAGAGTCAGACCTTTCGCTGAATGGCTATGTCAGCGACTTGCCTGCAATCCTGCATCAAACCAACAAACTGGTGAAAACGCATTTGGATGTCAAGGCAAAAAAACTGAACCTCGCCGAATTGAGTGGCTTTGCTAAAGGCGACACCACAGGAATTGACGAGCAAATCGAGAACTTGAGCTTAGGCTTATCTTTTGAATCTACGGCCAAGGAGTTGGCAAACTACCAGTACTTGCCGAAAGGCGAGTTTTTTATCGATAGTTTAAAAGCTAATTTAACCCAATACCCGCACAGGCTGCACGATTTTGAAGTGGACATAATGATCGATGAGCACGATCTGGAAATTAAAAATTTCAAAGGCTACATCGACGATTCTGACTTTACGCTCAGCGGGAAGGCACACCATTACGACTTTTGGATGCAAGATACCCTTGAAGGGGATGCGGTGTTGGATTTGGGGCTTGAATCTAGCCGTCTGCGATTGGCAGACCTCTTCTCTTATCGGGGCGCTAATTATGTACCTGAAGAATACAGACATGAGGTGTTTGATCAGTTGAAACTGCATCTGACTTCCAAATTACATTATACCCCCGATGGCTTGGAACGGCTTGCGGTCGACTTAGATCAATTTGATGCAAAAATGAAGCTGCACCCCATGCGCCTCAAGCATATAAGCGGCAAATTCCAGTATGCGGAAGACCGGCTTCAAGTGAACGACTTTCATGCCGAACTGGGAAGAAGCATTTTTAATGTGGAGATGAACTACTACTTGGGTGAAGATAGCCTGCAAAAAGGACTTCAAAATCGACTGAAGTTGAAAACCAATTACATTGATTTTGATCAATTGAGCAATTTCAAGCCGACTCCGCCTCAAGATGAAGTGAAAGCATCTTCCACCAGCACTGAAGAGGTGTCTGCTCATGCAGAGGCCTATAACCTCTACGAACTTCCTTTTAGCGATATGGATGTTGATCTTGAGATCGGGCATTTCATTTACCATCGCCTAGACATTCAAAATATTCAGGCACAACTCCGCACGACCAGAGATCATTACCTTTATGTAGATAGCTTAAGCATGAATGCCGCTGGAGGAAGCATCAGCATGAAGGGCTATTTCAATGGGAGCAACCCAGAGCGTATTTATCTAAAGCCCAATTTGAAGCTTGAGAATGTAGATCTCGATCGGTTACTTTTCAAATTCGAGAATTTTGGTCAGGATGCCATCGTATCCGAAAACCTCCACGGGCAACTTACGGCAACCATTAGCGGGAACATCAGGGTGTATCCCGATTTTGTGCCCGATCTAGATCAGTCTGAAGTGCACCTTGACGTGATGGCTTTGAATGGGCGTCTGGAAAATTACGATTACATGCTCATGCTGTCTGATTATTTTCGGGATAAAGATCTAACCAACGTACGCTTTGATACCTTGCAAAATCACATCGATGTAGTGAATGGGGTGGTCAGCATCCCGAACATGACCATTGAGTCTACCCTGGGCCATATGGAGATCTCCGGCAAGCAGGATATGAAAGATGATCACATCGAGTATTACATTCGCATCCCCTGGAGCATGGTGAAGCAAGCATCTGCCAGTCGCCTGTTCGGCAAAAAGAAGCAAGCAGGAGAAGAGTCTGCTGAGGCGGATGAGATCGTAGAAGTAGATCCCAATGACAAAGTGCGCTATCTCAATTTAAAAGTTACCGGCACCCTCGATGAATTCAAGATCAGACCCGGGCGTGACAAGAAGCGCAAAAATTAGTGGGCTAGCCGCTTAATGTTTCGTTAAGGAGTGGTGAATATTAGTCGTTGTAGGGTGCAATCTGGCGTTAATTTGGGAGCAGGAGTCTTTCGATGACCTGCCAATACGCCTCAAAATTGGCCAAATCGTTATGCGCTCCACGGTCGATGGTCTCAAATTCGATTTGCGGGTTTAGCGGGATCAATCGGCGACTGTTCTCAATGGGCACCACCTCATCTTCGGTGCCGTGGATAATGGTGATCGGACAAGCTACTTCACTGATAAATTCGTGACTTGGAAAGTGGAATTTCAATAGTTTGCTCACCGGGAAGATCGCATAGGTGTTTTTAACCAGTGATTTGAGACTATAAAACGGGGTTTCTAAGATCAATTGACGGGGGTCTTTTTTGGAGGCTAGGTGGATGGCGAAGGTACAGCCCAGCGAACGTCCATAGACGATGATCGAATCGGCCTTATAATCTTCCAGGCCCAGCTCATACCAAGCGATGGCGTCTTCATACATCAATTTTTCTACGCGCTTACCGGTACTTTTTCCGTAACCACGGTAATCCACCACCAGCACGTCGTAACCAAATTTGACCAGAGGCTCCACTATTTCTCCCCAGCGACTCAAATCACCGGCATTGCCGTGGAAGTATAGGATCAGGCCGCGAGCCTCTTTTGATTTAAAGTGCAAGCCATGCAGTTTGGCTCCGTCATTCCTAGGGAGGATTTTTTCTTCAAAGGGTGTGGAAAATTTGAATTGGTGATCGGGCTCAAGGGTGTCAGCCTGAAAGATCAAGCTTTCCTGAAAGCGGTAAAGTAGTCCAAATACAATGAAATAGATCGCCAATAAAATGATCAAGATACTGAGGAAGAATCTCATCTTAATTGGAATCGTGTTTCACGTGATGACTGGTAGTGCTGAGGTCGATGCTACTTTCCTTATGGGTAAGTATTTCGCTGAGCATCTGATGGTAGGACTTGAACTGATTTAAATTTTTATGTCCCCCGTCGATCACCGGCCAAAGGCGACTTCGTTCCGGATTGATCTTAGACAATTTAACACTACTGGAAAAGGGGATCAATTTGTCATTGGTGCCGTGAATGATGTGAATGGGGCATTGTACGTATTTGATCCATTTGTAGGTGGGCAAAGGGTATTTTAAAATGAGCGATAGCGGCATGAAGGGCGCATATCGTTTGGTCACCATTTTTAAACTATAATAAGGGGCGTCCAGTATGAGCATTCTGGGTTTATTGATGGAGGCCAATTTGGTGGCAAAACCCGAACCCAACGAACGGCCGTAAAGGATGATGTGTTTCTCATCTACGATCGTTCTGATCTTATCGTAGATGGCCTGCAGGTCATTTTTGATGGCTTTTTGGGATCGGCGTCCGGTACTTTTTCCAAAGCCTCGGTAATCCACCATGATCACATCATAGTGGTGGCGATTAAAGTCCACCGCAAATTTTCCCCAGCCCTTGATGCTTTTGGAGTTTCCTTTGAGGTAAAGCACTACCCCTAAAGGATCCTCTGCTTTAAAGTGCAACCCATTGATGCTTGCACCATCGCGGGTTTTGAAGTTATACTCGGTTACTTTTTGATTGTCGTATTGGTATTGAAAATCTGCAGGAAGCACCTCCGGCTTGAAGAGGAGGTAGTCTTGCAGATAATACAAAAGGATGCTGATCAGCAAATAAATGCCAAGCAACCACAGCAATATGCTAATCCATAAAGGCATGAGATAGATTAAGACGTAGCAGGCTAAAGGTAGTTTTTTTTAAACTAGTTGATCAAGTGATAAGGCAGAAGATCTTTTTTAGCATCGAAAGGGGTAACCTTCGCTCTATGGCCCGTATCCTTTAGCATCTGCGCAATATAGAATATTGAGGTATATTTTTTATTCTGTTCTTTTTGCGAATTCCTGCATCAAATCTGTTCGATCACCACTTTTTAGATCAAGGTGATCAAAGCGTTTATAAGCACAAAACGATCCCATGTCCCTATCGCCATTGATGAAAACAGCTCCGATTTGGAAAAGGTGATCACACGGGTAAGTTGTGTTCGAAATCAATTCATGGATCCGGCCATCTATGGCTTCATAAATTACTTCTGTAGCTTCAAATATTTTGTTCTCAGCTGAGTCGATCCTGTGCTTTGAAGCAAGGAGAATTTGCTCTATGGTATTCATTTGGTAGTCCAGCTCCGTAACTTCTCCTTTTACGATCTCTCCGTTCTTTAGCTTGTTTAAACCGGCAACTGCAGCTCCGCAACAGCTTGAGTTGCTCGATTGACCGTAGCGATTGATTTCCCCAATTTTACCTTCTTTGGTTACCCCGATGTGTGGGGCGTAAAAAATTAGAATAGCGCCATCTTCAGGCACGTGGTGAGCAAAGGCACCCATGCCCGTTAAACCTGCAAAGGGATAGCCGTCTAAACCACCTAAATGAAATGGGCCCAGCATTTCATAAGCCCGTTGGGGATATTGAATGGCATTCACATCATCGCAACACAAACTGTCGGCATGCATGAGTTGGCTGGGTTTTAAGTCAAATTTTACTTCGATTAAATCCAGGAGTTTGTGCACGGTATCCTCAGTGGTTAGGGCATTGGGGTAAAACTTTTGAACAGTATCTAAGTGACTCATTTTTAATTGGGTTAATGATTACATAAGGATGTCGTTCACTGCCGTGGTGGGCTCAGGAATCTCCAATTCATTTAGCATTTCGCGCATGTCAATCTCAATGGTGCGGCTCATGTTGGCCATTGGGATATCGTTGGCGCCACCTTCAAATGGGTTTTCGGTAGCTTCTCCTATTTTTTCCATGGTGTGGAAAACCCATACGACTAAAACAGTTAAGGGAATGGTGAGCCAAACGAATGGTTCTCCAAGTTTGGCTTGTATTTCCTGCATCATGCCCAAGGGTACCAAGGCGATAAATATCCAAACAAAATAGACATTGAAAGTGGCAAACTGCCTTGGATAAGGAAAGCTTTTGATTCTTTCTGCCTTGCCTTGGTGAGTAAAGAATTCTTCTAGCAAATTTTCTAGTTCTAAATAGGGAAAAGCATCGATAAGTTTTTTCTTTCTCAATTCTCTGATGTCCGATGATTGTAAACCCAATAACTGGGTAGCCCTATTCGTCTTGCCAAGCACGTGAGCCAAGTCATCTTTCGATAGATAAGGGCGCATTTCATCTTCTAATTTTGTCTCCAATTCAGGTATGCTGTAAAAGTTCCGGTATTCTTTAGCGTGCCGCTTATCCATGCTCTCCCAAGGTTTTGGTTGCCTCAACTGAAAGCGCAAAGCGGTGAGCCAGGCAATGTGCCGGTGAACCAATCGCTTGTGACTCGCTTTCAATTCTCCATCGTCTACTGGCCTGTCTGCGAAATCGCTGTTCACGAAGTCCTTTACCATCATTGCCCAGGTGCGACTGGCGTTAACGATGGCTCCCCAAATCTTTCTGGCTTCCCACAAGCGGCCGTATGAAGCATTATTTTTAAATCCGATTAAGAAGGCCACGGCAGTACCGATTAATGCGACTGGCAGCCATGGAATAACCAACCAATGGAAACCAAAAATCTGATACAAAACGGTAGGCACGGAAGCGATGAGAACAAACACCAGAATTTCGCGTCTCGTCCAAAACAATACCTGACGGATGGTGAATTTTTTACCCGCGTGCATTTGTCTGTTTTCTTGAATTGAATTTACTGATTAAAATACCCACCAAAACGACCGTATAAAACTGTCCGATAATACCGAATAAGGAAACTACCAGCTTGGTGCTGTGATTATTCGGGGTGATGTCTCCAAAGCCAATGGTAGTTTGGATAATGGATGACAAGTAAACCAAATCCATGTAGCTAGATGCAGGATCGGCTCGACTTATACCACGAATAGACTCAGGGTTACTGTAAAATAATGCTTGGAGCACAAAAACCGTGATTTCGATCAATAGGAAAAAACCACATGCTGAAGCTGAGATAATATCGATATTGATGTAACTCGGCTTGACCAAGAAGCTGACAATTTCCCAAAAAATAAAGATGAAGTAAAAGGCATAAATCCAACTAAGTACTTGCATAAAATGCGGAAGGTGCCCCAAGAATGGAATACTGATCGGCAGAATGAGTGCAACGACAACTAACACATGCCTAATTCTGTTTTTCCACTTGCCTTTTTCTACAAAGACGCCAAAGGTCGTAAGCCCCAATAGTAGCATGTTAATTGGCCACACTACCCTAGTGTAGAAAGCCAAGTCGCTTAATACTACTCCAATAAATAGATGGAGAATAAGCGCAATGAGCAGCACCAAGTATTTCCTTTTCTTCAAAAACCGCTTCAATGCGTTCATCTCTTACTCACCTGACCGATATCTAAACGCTCTATTTTATCGCTTGAATTTAAAGTGAAATCAAAATATACTTTAAACGTTCCCCATTGCCCGGCAAAGAAATCACCCTCAATATTTTTGCCGCCTTTCTCAATTGTATCTAGACTTATAAATTTCTCTTGGTAGTTAAACGCATTGTCGAAAAAAGCTTTGAAATCTTTTTCATTTCCATCATCACTGAATTTGGCATCAGCCGTAAATTGGCTAAAAAATGCTTCTTTGTCATTCGTTTGAAGGGCTTCTATGGCCTGCTTTACGGTTTCGTTTGAAATTGTGCTTAAGTCCATTGTGACTGATTTTTGATTAATATGAGTTATTGATTCCGATTGTGCTTCACAGCAAAAGACAGCAATGATGCTGCAAAAGATGAATATTATCGGTTTTATTTTCACCTTTTATGTTTCGTTCAAAGGGTGTTGTAAATAAATGATGATCAAGTTGAGTAATAGAAAGGGAAGTTCAATGCCAAATCCCTTTAAATCCTTGTTGAGTAATTGAAAGCACATGATCATCAGAATTCCTGCAGCCATCAGAAAATTGCCCCACACAAAAGTTTTCGGGAATACGATTAAAACTGCACTTAGCATGGTGACGATACCAAAAGCAATAACGCCATAGGTTCCAAATCCCCACTTTCCAAACATTTCCAGCATGGCAGGTTTTCCTGCCGCCATGGAAAAGCCTTGCTTGAGTCCCATAAATACTGCAGCCAACATCAATAGTCCATTAATTACTTTAATGATCATCAATTTTATTATTGGTTAAAGGCTCTTTTAATTGCTGCACTTCTTACTTCCCAAAAATCTTTTGCTGCTTGTATATTGGGGGCAATAGCATCAAAAACATGCGTCATTCCAGGGTAAACATGAAGTTCAACTTTTGAACCCGCGGCAGCCAATTTTTGGGCATAGGCAATGGATTCATCTCTTAAGCAGTCCATCGTTCCCACAGCAATAAACGCCTCAGGTAGATTGTCCAAATCCTCCATTAGGGCAGGGATGGCTTTCTTATGTTCGCTTTCAGCTAAATCACCTAGGTAGCTCTGAAAAGCGTATTGATTCATTCCTGAATCCCAGATTCCTATATCTGTGATTTGCTTGTGACTGTTAGTGTTGCATCTGCTGTCAAGCATAGGATACAGCAAGACTTGCAAAAGAATTTTCGGGCCATGCTCGTTTCGCGCCTTAATAGCCACTGAAGTAGAAAGCAGACCTCCTGCACTCCCGCCGCCCACAATTACTTTATCACCGTTCACCCCAAATTCTGATGCATTATTTACCACGTGCACCAAGCCCTCATAACAGTCGTTTAAAGGTTTCGGAAAAGGGTTTTCAGGCGAAAGCCGGTAATTTACAGAAGTGATCACACAATCCAATTCCTGGGCAAGATTGAAAAGCATGCTATCCTCTTGTTCGGGCAATCCGCTCATGGTTCCGCCGCCATGCATCCAATACAGCAGTGGCTTTGATGTATCAGTGGTTAAAGGAGTAAATACCCGAAGCTGAATTTCTTGGCCATCGCTATTGGTGAAATATTTGTTCTCAACACGCAGTTTATCCGTGGTACTTGCACTTACTTGCTGAGCCATTTGCTGAAGCGCAGCTCTAAATGCTGCATGCAAAGCCATACCTTCTGGTGGTGCAGGCTGGTTGTTGTAAGCTTCAACTGCGGGCACCAGTTCGTCAGCTATTTGATTTTTATAGTCCATAGTTTGTTCGGTAAAGGGTTCAAATATCTTGTATTTCAAGGATGATCCTATTACGAAAAACGAAGAAAGACTTACAAAATCGAAAGCAGTTCAGTCAGTTAGCCGCGCTTACTTCTGAACTCAGTTGGCGTGACACCCGTGTTTTTTTTAAAAAAGTTACTAAAATGTGCCAATTCCGAAAAGCCAAGTTGTATCCCCACCTCTTTGATGGTTTTGGAGGAGTGCGCTAAAAGTGCTTCGGCCTGATTAATGGTTTTATCAGCTATCCAGCGTGAAATGGGTTTGCCTGTTTTACTTTTTATGACTGCATTTAAATAGGATGGATTTAAGTTTAATTCATCGGCATAATGCTTTGCCTTAAATTGGGTGTTGGTTTTACCGGTCTCCAAATCTCGATAGTGTTTTTCCAGCAATTGCTTGAATTGCTTTACGATCACAGAGCTACGGTTTCCCTCATCCACGGAATGATACTTGGCCCAAAACTGTTCTTTAAGTTTCAGCAGAATAACCGCGAAAAGACTGCCAATGATTAGATCCTTATTTGCGGATTCACCATGATACTCTTTGAATATCTGCTGGTAATAGAGTGCTATCTCACTAAAATCAGCTTCATTAAAAGTCTGTGGTGGTATGGTTTCGGCCAATAGAAATGGAAATTGTTCGAAAATTTCTTTGTGAACATATTGGTTTAAAAACTGCTCACTGAGTGTGATTAAGTGGCCTTCATCCAAGCTGTAGAACTCAAAAGCCTTGAGGTGACCGGGATTGGTAAAGTAAACAGTTCGGTCTTGATATTCGAAGGTCTGATTGTCTGTGGTATAGTTTCCTTTTCCCTTTTTGATAAATATAAAGGAATAAAAATTGGCTCTGAATACAGGAGATTTATAAGGAATGTTGTCGTGAATATCCAAGAGGCTATGAATGGTAAACTGGTAACCTTGCGCTATCGGCATGCCAATATCTGCATATAGCTCATATACTTTATCGTAATGTTTAATATCCAAAACTTGATAATATTAATTGATTCATTCATTTGTCTTCAATAAGTTCCCGTTGGTTTATTCGGAGCCTGCTTATTGATCTCCTCAGCAACTTAATATATTAAATTTAGCGATAGTATCCGCCGAATCGAAATAAAGTTGGATTGCCTTTAAAAATCGGGGGTAGCCGGAATTTAAAACAATAGCGGCCTTAGCAGCCAGAAAGAATCTACTTTTGGGAAAATTTGAATGGGACTAACAACTTTCTTCGACTTAAGATACCAGACTCGCAACTATTAAACAAAACGTTTTGTTGCAGAACTTTTTTTAACTGCAACTTTGGGGTGCCGTGCTGATGTAAAGTGGCAAGTGTGAGTAGGCGTTTATTTTTTCTCTTGCTTGAGTTGGCAGTAGGTACTGAAAACGACAATGGTAAACCACAAGAAAAAGTTGATGATATAGAACGTCCAATCAGGCTCTTTGTCATTCAAGTGATCCATTCCGGCGTTTACGCCATAAGCTACGACGCCACTGAAAAGACCTAATAAGAATGATTTCGTAAGAATACCCATACCAATAATGCCCGCTAGCTATTGGTTAAACCAATGCTGGATTAAGGATAAATTTCTGGATAATCCCTCTTTAAATGGTTTGATCTGCCATCTTCCTGCAATTCAGAAACAGCATTTATTCCTCAAAAACCAGAGCATTAGGCTGCGCACCTAGTTCTTTTAGTTTTTCATTCAGGTCTTTTACCATCTTA
>Ga0207419_1002128_pt1 | contig 13453 bp, 14 predicted proteins | sample ElkSloMetagenome_4_FD_184723 | JGI IMG/M metagenome (GOLD analysis project Ga0207419, IMG submission 184723) | Hot spring microbial communities from Elkhorn Slough, Monterey Bay, USA - MD2A (version 2) | ecosystem: Environmental > Aquatic > Marine > Intertidal zone > Estuary: Microbial mat ... | reverse complement strand
GGCCAGGACCTCGCCGACCTTGCGCGCGGCATCCGGATCGGGGTCGAAGACCCGCACATCCCAGCCCATCAGCAAAAAGCGTGCGGCCCAGCCGCCACCGATCACACCCCCGCCGACGATCGCGGCCGTGCCGGTCATGGTCAGGCGCCTGCAGTATTGCTGGGGTTATCGAATTCATCCGCCGGTGCAGGCTCACCACGTACCGAAGGGTCGCAGGCGACCATGTTGGTGTTGCCGTCACGTATGATCAGCCCGCCACGCGCGCGGCACTGCTCGAACGACATGCCCCCGCCGATGACCAGAAATTCGCGCATACCCCCGTCAGGCGCGCCGGTGGGCATGACACCCCCCGCATCGCATGCACCCAGCGCCAGCACGCTTCCCAATATCAGCCGTTTCACTGCGCAACCTCCTCTAGTTGGCTTACGTCATAGCCATTGAAGGCCAGAATATCACGGGCCGTCTGCAACCTGTCGGCGCGGATCTGCGGCGAACGGTTCAAAACCCATCCCGCACGACCGTTCGGCGCGCCGACGACGGCTGTCCGATAGTCTTCATCGGTCCAGAGCACCCAGTAATCGCCCGTGACGAACGGCACGCCATCAAAGCGCACCTTCAGACGGGCGGGCGCAACCGGCACGGCAGTGCCGGTGATCCGGGACCGTTCGGATCCGTCGGGATTGCGGCAGATATTGAGAACCGAAACGGTGCCGTCATCCTGCAAGGCATATTCCGCGGTCACGCCCTCGCAACCGGCCTCGAAGGGCACGGGAAAGCGGGCGACCTCGTACCAAAGGCCCATGTAGCGGTCCACGTCAAAGACAGCCTTGGACGAAATCGGCGCGTCGGTATCCCGGTAGACGGTGAAGGCCCCGCAGCCCGAAACCAGCAGAAAGACGGCAGCGAGTACCCCCCTCATGCGGACACCGGCGCCTGTTTGACCAGACCCAGCCTCGCGCGCACTTCATCGGGGCCGATCACCCGCGCCCCGAGGTTTTCGACGATCCCCACCGCGCGATCCACCAGCTGCGCATTGGTCGCGAGAACACCCTTGTCCAGCATCAGGTTATCCTCGAGCCCGACACGCACATTGCCGCCCGCCAGAACGGAAGCCGCGACATAGGGCATCTGGTTGCGACCCAGCGCAAAGGCCGAAAATGTCCAGTCTTCCGGGACATTGTTGACCATTGCCATGAAGGTGTTCAGGTCGTCGGGCGCGCCCCATGGCACGCCCATGCAGAATTGCACGAGGGCCGGTGCGGTGATGATGCCATCTTTCACAAGCTGTTTGGCATACCACAGGTGGCCCGTATCGAAGGCCTCGATCTCGGGTTTGACGCCAAGATCGGTCATCATCCGCCCCATGGCCTGCAACATGCCCGGCGTATTGGTCATCACGTAATTCGCTTCGGCGAAATTCATCGTGCCGCAATCCAGCGTGCAGATTTCGGGCAGGCAGTCCGCGATATGGGCGACGCGCGCGGCCGCGCCGATCATGTCGGTCCCCTCCGCAAGGGGCAGCGGGCTGTCGACATCGCCGAAAACCATGTCTCCGCCCATTCCGGCCGTCAGGTTCAACACGACGTCGACATCGGCCGCGCGGATCCTCTCGGTGACCTCGCGGTAGAGCGCAAGGTCGCGCGCCGGTGCTCCGGTCTGCGGATCACGGACATGACAGTGCACGACCGCTGCACCGGCCTTGGCCGCCTCGATCGCACTCTGCGCGATTTCGCCGGGCGAGCGGGGGACGTGCGGGCTTTTGTCCTGCGTCGACCCCGATCCGGTGACAGCGCAGGTGACAAAGACCTCGCGGTTCATTTGCAGCGGCATGACATCCTCCTTCGTGCGACATGAGCCTTGCTGAATTCCGGCGGCATCACAAGCCGGATCTGACCCCGGATCGGCCCCGCCCGCGGGCCTAGTAGGGCATCGGATGCGCCTTGTGAATCCGATCGATTTCCGTCACGACCTCGTCCGACAGGACCACATCCGTTCCCGACAGGATCTGTTCCAACTGCCCCGCCGTCGTCGCGCCGAAAATGGCCGAGATCGGGAAGGGGCGCGTGCGCTGCCATGCCATTGCCATATGCACCGGATCCAGTTCATGTCCGGCCGCAAGATCGAGATAGGCCTGCGTCGCCGACCAGACCCGATCAGTCACGCGTCCGCCGAGATTGCCGTTCAGCGACATCCGGCTGCCGTCGGGAACCGCGCCATCCTGATATTTGCCGGTCAGCAGTCCTGCGGCCAGCGGCGAGTAGGACAAGAGGGTGATATCCTCGTTGACCGACATCTCGGCGAGGTCCGTGTCGTAAAGGCGGCAAAGCAGCGAGTATTCGTTCTGCACCGACGCCATGCGCGGCAATCCTGCTGCCTCGGCCTGATCGATCCATTTTGTCATGCCCCAGGCGCTTTCGTTCGACATGCCGATGGCACGGATCTTGCCGGCCTTCACGGCCTCGTCGAGCGCTTCGAGCACATCCATCATGTGGTCGAGCGTGCGTTGCCTGTTCTGACCGGAGGGGTCATAGGCCCAGTTCTTGCGGAACATGTACGAGCCGCGGATCGGCCAGTGCATCTGGTAGAGGTCGATCACATCGGTCTGCAGGCGCTTCAGCGACTGGTCCACTGTCTCGCGGATTACCGCGCCATCATAACCGCGCCCATCGCGCACCCAGCCGGGATTGTCGCCCGAGACCTTGGTCGCGATGACCCACTCATCACGCCTGCCCGACTTGGCGATCCAGTTCCCGATAATCTCTTCGGAGAGGCCGACAGTCTCGGCGCTGATCGGATTGACCGGGTACATCTCGGCGCAATCCATGAAATTGATCCCCGCATCCAGCGCCATGTCGATCTGGCGATGCGCATCCTCCTGCGGCGTCTGGTTGCCGTACGTCATCGTGCCGAGGCACCATTCGCTGACCATCATGTCGGTCCGGCCAAGGGGAATTCTTTTCATCTGCGTCTGCCCATGTCTGCCAAAGTCGTGCCGACCCTAATGTGATCGGTCACGGGCACAAGGGGGCAAAGACGACACGGATTGGTCGAAAAGGCACTAGTTTCGATACTGCAAGCGGCGCATACCTCGCAGTCATGCGGATGATGATCTCCTTTGCGGCTCTCTTTTTCTCGGTGGCGTTGTTGCAGCTGTCTTCCGGTGGCGTCGGTCCGCTGGATGCGCTGACGGGGCTTGAGGCAGGGTTTTCGCAATCACAGGTCGGTTTTCTGGGGTCGGCACATTTCCTGGGGTTCTTCATCGGCTGCTGGTGGGCACCGCGCCTGATGGGCAACGTGGGTCACAGCCGCGCATTCGCTGCCTTCACGGCGATGGGGGCGATCGGCCTTGCGGCGCATGTGATCGTCATCGATCCGCTGGCATGGGCGCTTTTCCGGATCGCCTCGGGTGTCTGCGTCGCCGGTTGCTACACGGTCATCGAGGCATGGTTGCAGGCCAAGGTCACAAACGAAACGCGGGGGCGGGCCATGGGCAGCTACCGCGTGATCGATATCAGCGCGTCTTTCGTCGCGCAGTTCATGATCGGCGCTCTGGCGAACCTCGAGACATACATCGCCTATAATCTGTTGACGATCCTGTGCTGTGCCTCGCTCTTGCCGCTGGCACTGACGCGGTTGCCACAGCCCGAAACGCCAAGCACCACGCGGCTGCAGCCGAAACTGGCGTGGCGCTGCTCGCCCGTGGCGGTCGCGGCGGTGCTTGTCGCGGCACTCTCGGCGGCGTCGTTCCGGATGGTCGGTCCGATCTACGGCCAGGAGGTCGGGCTGAGCGCCAGCCAGATCGGGACGTTCCTGGCGGCCTTCGTTCTGGGTGGCGCACTGGCGCAGTATCCCGTGGGCTGGCTTGCCGACAAATACGACCGCCGCTGGGTGATGATCTGGCTTTCGGTCGCGGCGATCGTATCGTCGCTGACGACCGTGGCGACCTCGGGCCTCGGCGCGGCCGGTATTTTCGGCGCATCTTTCCTCTTCGGGCTGACGACCTTTCCGATCTACTCGGTCGCGACCGCCCACGCGCACGACTATGCCACATCCGAAGAACGGGTCGCACTGTCCGCTGCACTGATGTTCTTCTACGCCTCCGGCGCCATCGCCGCCCCGCTGACGACCTCGGCCCTGATCGAACGCTTCGGGCCTGCGGCGTTGTTCTATTTCATTACCGTCGGCCACGTTCTGCTGATCGTTTTCGCCGCATGGCGGATGCGCATCCGGCGCACGCCCGAAGACCGGACGCGCTATGTCTACGCCCCGCGCACCAGCTTTCTCGTGGGCCGGCTGCTGGGACGCAGCCGCGAAAAGACCGGCGACGATCCTAGAAGTTGAAAACCACTCCGACGCGTGTCGTCGTGATGCCGGCATCGAAGGCGTCATCGACGAAATCGCGGATGAACTCGCCCCGCAGACTAAGGCTGTCGGTCAGCGCCCGCTCGGCCCCGAGCATCGCGTGATAGCCGCCGAAGTTCGCGTCGTCGAAGTAGTATTCGGTGATCCCGCCGCCTGCACGCAGGGCAAAGACCCCCCAATCATAGCTCAGCCAGACGCGCACCCGCGCGGTATCGTATGCCACGTCACCGGCGCCGGTCTGCAAACCGTATTCGGCCTCGCCCCCGACACCGACAAGACCCGCATCGAACCCCATGCCCGCGATCCCAGAGGCCGCAACCTGCGTGTCGCCGTCATGGGCGAGCATGTAATCCACACTACCCGCCACATAGAGATCCTGCGCAGCGGCAGCCGAGCCGACCAAGGCGACCAGTGCTGCGGGAACGAATGGGGTCATGAGCGATGTCCTTTCATGATGTCGCGTTCAATCATAAAGCCGAAGGCGGGCAAATGCCAGTGCGACGCATCCTCTGGCATCTGATCGGCGGGACCGCTAGAACGCGTCTCAAATCTGCAAGGATACACCCATGGCCCGCCATCTGATCACTTCCGCCATTCCCTACATCAACGGGATCAAGCATCTGGGCAACCTTGTGGGCAGCCAGTTGCCCGCCGACCTCTATGCCCGCTACCTGCGGCAGCGCGGGCACGAGGTGCTGTTTCTCTGCGCCACGGACGAACACGGAACGCCCGCCGAACTCGCTGCTGCGAAGGCGGGCCAGCCGGTGGACGTCTATTGCGCGCAAATGCACAAGGTGCAGGCGGACATCGCCGATGGCTTCGGGCTGTCATTCGACCATTTCGGCCGATCCTCCAGCCCGCAGAACCACAAGCTGACGCAGGCCTTCGCCGGGCGCCTGGCCGACATGGGCCTGATCCGCGAGGTCACAGAGGAACAGGTCTATTCCATCGCCGATGGCCGCTTTCTGCCCGACCGCTATATCGAGGGCACCTGTCCGAACTGCGGCTATGAAAGCGCGCGCGGCGACCAATGCGACAACTGCACCAAGCAGCTCGACCCGACCGATCTGATCAACCCCTACTCCACCATCTCCGGCTCCACCGAGCTGGAAGTGCGGGAAACCAAGCACCTCTACCTGCGCCAGTCGGAACTGAAGGACGATCTGGCCGCATGGATCGACAGCAAGACCGACTGGCCGGTCCTCACAACCTCGATCGCCAGAAAGTGGCTGAACGATGGTGACGGCCTGCAGGACCGCGGCATCACCCGTGACCTCGACTGGGGCATCCCCGTCAAGAAAGGCGAGGCAGACTGGCCCGGCATGGAAGGCAAGGTCTTCTACGTCTGGTTCGACGCGCCGATCGAATACATCGCCTGCGCCCAGGAATGGCAGGACGCAGGCAAGGGTACCGGTTGGGAACGCTGGTGGCGCACCGACAAGGGTGCGGACGACGTGACCTACACCCAGTTCATGGGAAAGGATAATGTGCCGTTCCACACGCTGTCCTTCCCCGCGACGATCCTCGGGTCGCAAGAGCCGTGGAAGCTGGTCGATTACATCAAGTCGTTCAACTACCTCAACTATGACGGCGGCCAGTTCAGCACCTCACGCGGGCGCGGCGTGTTCATGGATCAGGCGCTGGACATTCTTCCCGCCGACTACTGGCGCTGGTGGCTGTTGTCGCATGCCCCCGAAAGCTCGGACGCGGAATTCACGTGGGAGGCCTTCCAGCAGGACGTCAACAAGGACCTCGCCGATGTGCTGGGCAACTTCGTCAGCCGCGTCACCAAGTTCTGCCGTTCGAAATTCTCCGAGGCCGTCCCCGAAGGCGGGGCCTACGGACCTGCCGAGAAACAGCTGGTAGCGGACCTCACCACGCGCATCCGCGCCTTCGAGGGCTTCATGGACCGGATCGAAGTGCGCAAGGCCGCCGCCGAACTGCGTGCGATATGGGTGCTGGGCAACGAATATCTACAGGCCAACGCGCCCTGGACGACCTTCAAGACCGATCCGGAAACCGCCGCGATGCAGGTGCGCCTCGCCCTGAACCTGATCCGCATCTACGCGGTTTTGTCCGCCGCGTTCATTCCCGATGCCGCGAAGACGATGATCGACGCGATGCAATCGGGTGACGACAGCTGGCCAACGGATGTCCCTGCCGCGCTGCAAACCCTGCCCGCCGGTCATGCCTTCACCGTGCCCGAGAACCTCTTTCGCAAGATCACCGACGACGAACGCGACGACTGGGCCGCGCGCTTTGCTGGCAAGCGGGACACCTGATCGGCCGGGTGCCGGATGCGGTCAGAACCAGCCCTGCCACGGCTTCAGGGTGGCCTGCTTGTCCGCAAAGCTCTGGACCAGTGCATCACGGTCGTACTCGTCCCTGATCCAGTCGACGATGTCGATCGGCGCCGCGGCGTTGCGGGCTGCATAAGTGTCGAAGAAATGATCGAGGATACCCGTCTGTGTCCGGCGAATATGCAGGTATCGCAACGACAGCTGGCGGGTTGCCGTCTCGACGGGTTCACCCTCATGGATCATCAGATAGAGAGCCGCCGCAAGACCGGTCCGGTCGGCACCCGACTTGCAGTGGATCAGCACCGGCTTCTCGAGCGTTGAAAACGCATCCACCAGCTTGAGAAGGTTGTCGCGCTTGGGCGCTTGGCGTGCGGATAGCGAAATCGTCGTCAGCTTCAGCCCCAGGGCAGCACAGCTTTCCTGCTCGAAGGCATAGGGGGCCTCCTTCAACGCGCCCCGCAGGTTCAGGACAGACTTTATCCCGCGTCTTTTGTAGGCGGCGAAGCGCTTGTGATCCGGGTGATTGGACCGGTAGACGCCGGGCGCGACCTGAGAGAAATTGTGCCACAGCGCGCGCAATACGCCGTGGTCCACCCAATTGACGAGGCGCCGCGCGCGGCGGCGGCCGGCGGGATCGGTGATATCGCCGTCAAAGGACGCGCGGAGGGCACGTTCCCGCGCGTTCAGATATTCAGTCAGTCGTCCCAAACGCATCTTTCCATCACAACAGGCCGGCCAAATGCCGCAAAGCGATGGCCTTTGCAAGATCGACGCCACGATTCCGTGATCCCCCCGCGCCAAATAGCATCACCCGGAGCCGAGGTAGCTTGCGCTACAAAAGAAGGGAACGTATCGTGAACATATGGCAAGACAGACACTTCAGGAAAAGCTGGCGATTCTCTCGGACGCGGCGCGCTATGATGCCTCATGCGCGTCCAGCGGAACGGCGCGGCGCGACAGCCGTGATGGCAAGGGCCTGGGGTCGACCGAAGGGTCGGGCATCTGCCACGCCTATGCGCCCGACGGCCGCTGCATCAGCCTGCTCAAGATACTTCTGACCAATTTCTGCATCTATGATTGTGCCTACTGCATCAACCGCGCGTCTTCGAATGTCTCGCGCGCACGGTTCTCGGTAGACGAGGTCGTACAACTGACCATCGAATTCTACCGCCGCAATTACATCGAGGGGCTGTTTCTGTCCTCGGGCATCATACGTTCGCCCGACTACACGATGGAACAGATGGTCCAGATCGCGCGACGCCTGCGCGAGATCGAGCATTTTCGCGGCTATATCCACCTCAAGACGATCCCCGACGCCGCGCCCGAGCTGATTGAACAGGCGGGCCTCTACGCCGACCGGCTGTCGATCAACGTCGAACTCCCGACAGAGGCCAGCGTGCGGGCCTATGCACCCGAAAAGAACCCCGCGACCATCCGAAAGGCCATGGGCGACGTCCGCGCCCGCAAGGAAGCCGCACGCGAGACTTCGTTCACCGGCAAACGCGGCAAACGCTTCGTACCGGCCGGCCAGTCCACCCAGATGATCGTGGGCGCGGACGGGGCGACGGATGCCACCATCCTCGGGCAATCGACAATGCTGTACGGGAATTACAAGCTCAAGCGGGTCTACTACTCCGCCTTCTCGCCCATCCCGGACGCAACCGCGAAATTGCCACTGATCAAGCCACCACTGGTGCGCGAACACAGGCTTTATCAAGCCGACTGGCTTTTGCGGTTCTACGGCTTTGACGTGTCCGAGATTACCGCCGCACGGCCGGACGGGAACCTCGATCTCGACATGGACCCCAAGCTTGCGTGGGCGTTGCAGAACCGGCACCTTTTCCCTGTCGACGTGAACCGCGCAGGCCGCGACATGCTGCTGCGTGTCCCCGGTTTCGGCACCCGCAGCGTGGGCCGTATCCTTGCGACCCGCCGCCATCGCACCTTACGCTACGACGATCTGCAAAGACTTGGCGCGTCACTGAAGAAGGCCCGCGCCTTCATCACCGCGAAAGACTGGTCGCCCGGCGCGCTGACCGACAGTGCCGACTTGCGTGCCCGCTTCGCCCCGCCGCCCGAACAGCTGAGCCTCTTTTGATGTATACCGTCCCCCTGCCCCGGATCGGCACTGATGCAGCATGGCGCGACGCCGCCCGCAGGTTGCTGGGCGCGGCCGTCAGCCCCGAGGATATCCTGTGGGACCATGACGGCGCCGCGTCGGGCCTTTTCGCCACCCAAACGCCCCTGCCGCCGGCAACCCGCCGGATCAAGGTGCCGCAAAGTTTTGTTGCGCTCGCCGACACAGTCATCTGGCATAAGGATCCGCAACGATTTGCGCGGCTCTATGCCCTGCTGTGGCGACTGCGGCACCAGCCGAGCCTGATGGCCGATCGCGCCGACCGTGACCTCGCCAAGCTGCGCCAGATGGAAAAGGCGGTACACCGCTGCAAACACAAGATGAAGGCCTTCGTGCGGTTCCGCGACCTGCGTCAGGGCGGTGCGCGACGCAGCTTCGCTGCCTGGTTCGAACCCACCCATCACACCGTCGAGCCGACCGCGCCGTTTTTCGCGCGGCGTTTTGCCGACATGGACTGGATGATCGCCACGCCCGACGTCACCGCGCAATTCGTTGATGGCAACCTGTCGTTCCATCCCGGACAGCCGAAACCGGACCTGCCGGAGGATGCCGCCGAAGACCTCTGGGGCACCTACTTCTGCAACATCTTCAATCCCGCCCGCCTCAAGGTGCAGGCGATGACCTCGGAGATGCCGAAGAAATACTGGAAGAACCTGCCCGAGGCGCAGCACATCGCGGGACTGATCGAAGGGGCGGAGGCCAAGGTCCGGCAGATGCGCGAGACCGCGCCGACCCTGCCGCCCAAGCGCGCTGCGGCGATCCGGCGGCAACTGAAGGACGAAGACTAGGCGTCGCGGCTACCCAGATAGGCACAGCGATAGTCGGCTTCGACGATCCGCACGATCCGTGCGACCTCTTGGTTGACCTCGGCGCGGACGCCCAGCGACGATCCGAAGCCACCCGTGCTTTCACGCAAGAAACGCGCCTCGGCTTCGAGGATTTCGCCATCGACATAATTGTGCGCCCGCGCCCCGTTCGCCCCGGGCACGCAGGCATAATCGCGCACCGTCACGCCGTCGGCGCTTCGAAAGCTGACCTGATTGCGGTCGGGAAAGGATTGTCCGGTCAGACCGGTGGTATCGCAGGCCGCCAGACCCAACAGAACGGCGGCGGCAACGGAAAAACGGGGCATGGCCATCGAGATCTCCCAAGGTGGTTCCGACCCGTTCTTGCTGCAGGATTGGGGCAGCAGTATGTCGCAGATGTGAAGCCCGGCTCAGGTGTTGAACAGGAAATGCAGGACATCGCCGTCCTTGACGACATATCCCTTGCCTTCCGCCCGCATCTTGCCCGCTTCCTTGGCGGCCTGTTCACCACCCAGCCCGACGAAATCGTCGTAGGCGATCGTTTCGGCGCGGATGAACCCTTTTTCGAAATCCCCATGGATCACACCGGCCGCCTGCGGGGCCGAAGTGCCTTCTTTGATCGTCCAGGCCCTGGCCTCTTTCGGGCCGACGGTAAAATAGGTCTGCAGGTGCAACAACGCGTAGCCCGCCCGGATCAACCGGTCGAGACCCGCCTCGTCCAGCCCCATCTCGCCAAGAAACATCTCGGCTTCATCCGCGTCTAGCTGGCTGATCTCTTCCTCGATCCGCGCCGAGATCACCACATGGGAATTGCCCTGTGCCGCGGCCATCTCGGCCACGCGCGCCGATTGGCTGTTGCCCTGCGCCGCGTTCTCTTCCTCGACGTTGCAGACGTAAAGGACCGGCTTGGTGGTCAGAAGCTGAAGCATCTTCCACGCCTTCGCGTCCTCGGCATCCACTGCGACCGTGCGGGCGGGTTTACCGGTTTCCAATGCGGCTTGCGCCGCTTCCAGCAAACGGACCTGCTGGACGGCTTCCTTGTCGCCACCACGCACCTTGCGGACCAGATTGGCCAGCCGCTTTTCGATGCTTTCCAGATCGGCCAGCATCAATTCCGTCTCGATCACCTCGGCGTCCGCGACGGGGTCGACGCGCCCATCCACATGGGTGATGTCGTCATCCTCGAAACAGCGCAGGACATGCGCGATGGCATCGCATTCGCGGATATTGGCCAGAAACTGGTTGCCCAGCCCTTCGCCCTTGCTGGCCCCCTTCACGAGACCTGCGATATCCACGAAGGTCATCCGCGTGGGAATGATCTGCTTGGACTGCGCGATCGCGGCCAGCTTGTCGAGACGCGCATCGGGCACCGCGACTTCGCCCACGTTGGGCTCGATCGTGCAGAAAGGAAAGTTCGCCGCCTGCGCGGCCGCGGTTCTGGTCAACGCGTTGAACAGGGTCGATTTACCGACATTCGGCAGACCCACGATGCCCATCTTGAAACCCATCCCTACTCTCCTTTGCGGCTTGCCGCGCTTCTAGGGGGTGCCGGGCCGCCCCGCAAGGCGTCACTTGGCGTGAAAAGACCACCCCCGACCATTGATTTTCCCCCAACCATCAAGCAAACCGAGCCGAGCTTGAAGGACGGGACCGGACATGGGAAGAATCGACGCCAAATTCGCGCAGTTGCAGACCGAGGGAAAGAAGGCCTTCGTCGCCTATGTCATGGCGGGCGACCCCGACTACGACAGCGGGCTCGAGATCGTCAAAGGCCTGCCTGCCGCGGGTGTCGACATCATCGAACTCGGAATGCCATTTACCGATCCGATGGCGGATGGTTCGACGATCCAGCTTGCGGGACAGCGCGCGCTGGAAGGCGGGCAGGATCTGGAAAAGACGCTGCAATATGCCCGCGAATTGCGGCGGACCGACGATACGACGCCGATTGTCATGATGGGCTATTACAACCCCATTTATTCGCGCGGTGTCGAACGGTTTCTCGACGATGCCATCGCCGCCGGAATTGACGGGCTGATCATCGTCGATCTCCCCCCCGAAGAGGACGAGGAACTCTGCCTGCCCGCGCAGGCCAAGGGGATCAACTTCATCCGCCTCGCAACGCCAACGACCGATGATAAACGCCTGCCCAAGGTGCTCGAGAACACATCCGGTTTCGTCTACTACGTGTCGGTCACCGGGATCACCGGGACGGCCGAGGCGCAGACGACCGAAGTTGCCCCCGAGGTCAGCCGCATCAAGGCCAAGACCGACCTGCCCGTCATCGTCGGTTTCGGGATCAAGACACCCGATGCCGCGGAAGCCATCGCCTCTGTCGCCGATGGTGCGGTTGTGGGATCGGCCATCGTCGAGAAAATCGGCGCTGGCGAGAGTGCGGCGGAGGTGCTCGCTTTCGTCAAGACGCTTGCCGACGGGGCGCATCGCGGCTGAATGCTGCCCGACAACGTATGTACAGCTGCCATACGCCTGCCATACGCTGTGCATACGTTTTGCATACGCCCTTTGGGCGACAAATCGGGCGGCCTTCCATACATTTTCAATGCTTGCCTCAAACTCTCAAATCGGTAATGTTTCATTACCAATCCGAGGATTTTCTCCATGCCTGTCATCACCACGATTGATGATCTCAAGCGGCTGCACAAACGCCGTACGCCCAAGATGTTCTACGACTACGCCGAGAGCGGCAGCTGGACCGAACAGACGTTCAGCGAAAATTCCTCGGACTTCGATAAAATCCGCCTGAAACAACGGGTTGCCGTCGACATGACGAACCGCACCACCGCGACGCAGATGATCGGACAGGATGTCTCCATGCCGGTCGCACTTGCGCCCGTCGGGTTGACGGGGATGCAATGTGCGGATGGCGAAATCAAGGCCGCCCGAGCGGCTGAAAAATTCGGCGTGCCCTTCACGCTGTCTACAATGTCGATCTGTTCGATCGAGGACGTGGCCGAAAATACCGAAAAACCCTTTTGGTTTCAGGTGTATACGCTCAAGGATGATGACTTCATGAAGCGCCTTTTCGACCGCGCGCGCGAGGCCGGCTGCACCGCCGTCGTCATCACCCTCGACCTGCAGATCATGGGCCAGCGTCACCGCGATCTCAAGAACGGCCTTTCCGCGCCGCCGAAGTTCACGCTTGCCAGCATGGCCAACCTTGCGACCAAATGGCCCTGGGGGATCGAGATGCTGCAAACCAAGCGGCGTTTTTTCGGCAATATCGTGGGCCACGCCAAAGGCGTATCCGATCCGTCTTCACTGGCCTCGTGGACGGCCGAAGCCTTCGATCACGCGCTGGACTGGGATCGTGTCGCCCAGCTGATGAAAATGTGGGGCGGGCCCGTTATTCTCAAGGGTATTCTTGATCCCGAAGACGCCAAGAAGGCAGTTGAACTCGGGGCGGATGCGATCATCGTCTCCAACCACGGCGGGCGTCAGTTGGACGGTGCGCTGTCGTCCATCCGCGTGCTGCCAGCCATCATGGACGCCGTCGGAGACAAGATAGAGGTGCATCTCGACAGTGGTATCCGCTCGGGTCAGGATGTGCTCAAGGCGCTCGCGATGGGGGCCAAGGGAACCTACATCGGGCGCGCCTTCGTCAACGGCCTGGGCGCGATGGGGGAACAGGGCGTGACAAAGGCACTGGAGGTCATTCACAAGGAGCTCGATCTGACGATGGCCTTGTGCGGCAGACGGGACGTGACAACGGTTGACCGCGACATCCTTCTTGTACCGCAAGACTTCGAGGGCCACTGGGCATGATGCGGACCTTGCAGATCCTCGCCCTGTGCGGATGCCTGATACCGCTTGCGCTGCATGCGGAAACGCTG
>Ga0207419_1002125_pt1 | contig 13464 bp, 13 predicted proteins | sample ElkSloMetagenome_4_FD_184723 | JGI IMG/M metagenome (GOLD analysis project Ga0207419, IMG submission 184723) | Hot spring microbial communities from Elkhorn Slough, Monterey Bay, USA - MD2A (version 2) | ecosystem: Environmental > Aquatic > Marine > Intertidal zone > Estuary: Microbial mat ... | reverse complement strand
ACCAAATTCCGGTGACTGTGGATCATGTCCCAGTGTTAAGAGAGTTGCTTCCGGACCAATGGACACATCAGCTCCGGTACGGATGTGGTAGTGGCGACCATCAAACAAGCAGCCAAAGTTAATCACATTGCGATTACCTAGATGCACTTTTCTGCCATTTAAAAATCGGCATCCCATTTGCACGGCTGTTCCTTTACCTATCTCTGCTAAGTAGGCTTTGAGATAAGTTATGCGGATTTTGCGAGATGGCAAATTTCCAATCAGATGATTGTAACTATAACTTATAATCCTACCAGATAACCCTCTAATACTCATAGACATAATTATTTTTTTGTAATTATGATGAAACCCAATAGGCATAAATTTTTCTAGCTTTTTGATACAACAGCGTTGACAAGGTTAATTTGGTTAATTCATAGTAAAATGTTTGATTTTGTTTAAATATTAATTCATCAAATAGTTGTTCTGCGTATTCATAAAGTTCAATGTCTAATTGATTGTATTTAGTAATTGCTTTTAAGGTATCTTGCGAAAAAGTATTAGACTGCGGACGATTTCGAGTTTGATTTGCGTGAATATACAGAGGAATTTTCCAGTTAAACTTTTTTTTCATTAAAACTAAACTCTCATTAAATCTTTCTAACAAACCTACAACAGCGAAATGATATTTCAAATTATTCTTAGCTTTCTCCAAAATCTCAAAAGAACACTGACCAAAATCAATCGGATCTTCAATTCCAGATAATAATCTAGTTTGCCCATTATCTAACTCTGTGGATATACCACTACACACATAGTCTTTTAAACTCATTTTATGAGATACAACATCTTGATGCAGGTAATGATTAGGATGTTGGATAACATAGTAATAGTGAGACACAATTCTATCAATTGGATTACGGAGTAGTGTTATGTAACTGCAAGGCATAGGTACAAATTCATGCAAGCCGAAAAACATATGTCCTTCGAGAAGTCTAATTTCTCTGCGTTTTGATTCCAGGATATTTTTAAATTCTTCTATGGATTCATGAAAATATTCTGCCTTAATTTTAAAAATGTTGTTTGTTTTATATTGCTTTTCAAGAATTCTCTGCAACGTAGTTCCACCTGTTTTAGGAATGTGGATAAAAATTACAACTTGTTTTTTATCTTTCATGTTAATTAGCTTAATGTTCAAAAAAATGCTTAACAATAGATATAAAAAATATTTTTTGGTATGACAAATTAACCAATTTGCATTATAGATTTTTTGATTTTAAGTACAAAAAATCTAGACATAGAATAAGTGTTACCCATTGGTTGATAAATTTTGTTTAGCCATGAAAATTTTCTTAACTCATCTTCAAAACAATCATTTTGCCTGTTCAGTTGGGTTTCAAAAATTTCCTTAGCATATCGATAAAGCTCTACATCTAATGAATTTCTATTTTTAATCAAGGTTAATGTGCTTTTTGCAATAGTTTCTGTGGCAGGTTTATTGCTTTTATTTTGCTTGACATAAAAGGGCATATTTGACCACTCCAGTTTTCTTTTTAAAACAATCAAAGTCTCGTCGAATCTTTCTGTCAATCCGACAATTACAAAATTTTCTTGCAAATTTTTCTTTGCTCTATCCAAAAGATTAGCTGGTTGCCATCTCTCTCTAGGATCATACCGACCTGCAATAAACCTTGTTTGACCATTATGGTGGGCTGTGTTACTACTAACAAATTCCTCTAAAGTCTTACCTTTCACCAAGTGATATTGAGGATGACGTTGATTTTTACTAAGGTAGTAATATACAGAAAGTATTCTGTCAATGGGATTTCTTACGAAAGTAATGTATTTACAATGACAATCTAAAAATTGATGCACTCCAAAAGTCATATGACCTTTGATTAAGTAAATTTGATTTCTGTCAGCGTAATATTTTTCTTTAAATTCTGCCTCTTTTTCTTCGATGTTTCCATGTATTATCAAAGTATTCTTTTTTCTATATTGATGCTTTAAAACATCCGATAAAGTTGTCCCAGCTGTTTTAGGAATATGGATAAATACAACCACTGATTTTTTTTTATCTTGTCTATTCATCGTACTCTAAAATTATAAAATAATTTTAATTTTCAAAACTAGGTTAATTCCAGTCGCTACTTGAATAAAATTCTTGGGATATAGATTCCACTTGGTTTCTAATTCTTGTAATTTCAGGTTTTGTGAGTCTATATTTCCAAATTTCTTTATATAATTTACTATGACGTTTTACGGAATGAGTTTCTTCTTTAATTCCTTTATAATATGGATAAAATGTGTATTTATTAATTACTTTTATACTGCTTCTTGTATATTTAATTTTGGTCTTTTGAAATATTGATTCAAAAACTTTAAGCGGGTTTTCGCAAATATCTTCATATTTGACAAACAACCAACCATTATATTTTTGACGATATTGTTTAACAACATAGTATATAATTTTCCATAATAAAGCACATTTATCAATCAAATCATGCTCCTTACTAGCATAATCATTTATTTCTGTTTCAAAAAGATATAGATAGTCTTTAATTAATAACTTTTGTTTGAGTAAATGTGAAAAATCGAATCCCCATCCTAATTGCTTGCAACTACTTACAAATGAAGCGGGATGTCTAACAAGAATTAAAACATTCATGTCAAATTTATTGGCTAGCCATTCTGCTGAAAAAATAGCCATTGGATCTTTAATTAATGGTGTTACATTTAATAATTTGTTCTTTTTGCATATCATATAGTCTCTGTACATCCTTGCTATATCTTTCAAGGTTTTAATTGTTTTTGTTTCAGCCTCAAAATTATAACTAAATTGAAGTATATCTTTAACTGAATTGTAATAATTTGATTCATTTGCTTCGGTTATATACATAAATGTATAAGGGAATTTGCTGCTACATATTCCTGGACGACACATTCCATTAAAAGGCTCATGGATATAATTAACTGAGGGAGATGTCGCTAACATTTTACCTACCCAAGTTGAACCAGAACGATGAGAACCTGTCACAAGTATTGGTTTTGTATCAATCATATCAAACTGTGAATTTTATTTTTCTAATAAATGGCTAATCACTAACTTAGCATTGAGTACCCAAGAGTTATCTTGACAATATATCTTCCATCGAGGAGTCAGAGGGCTGTGTAACCATATTCTAATCCCATTTACAAGAGCATCCAAATCATCCGGTTCAATCCAGACCCCTAGGCTATACCTGTGAACAACAGAGTGCAAAGCACCTTCACCCCCTGACGCCAGACAAGGTTTCCTATAATGAACTGCTATATTTAATACGCCACTAGCAGAGCGAAAGGTTTTGCTGTAAGTAAGCAGTATAACATCAGCTGCTACAAAGAAGATGCCCACTTCTGTATCTGGAATAAATCGGATATGCCAGCGGCAGCGATCCGCTACTCCTAACTTGATGGCTAGCTCTTGATACACTGATACAGGTTTTTGACCTGAGGATTGTTCTTTACCGACGACTAGCAGGTATAAGTCAGGAAAACTAACCATTGCCTGAATCACAAGGTCGAGATTCTTGTGATTCCAAATCCGTCCAAAAGCTAACATTACTGTAGCATCACAAGGTATATTAAGATAACCTCGTGCTGCTTCCCGCGATAGAGTTGTTTGAGGAAAGGCATAAACTCCGTGGGGAATCACACTGGTCTTGAGTTGAGGCATCGGTCGAACCGTATCGAGTTCCACAGATTCATGAACAAAGATGTGACACAGGAAGGCATAACCACAGGCAATAGACCAACGATGCCACCAGCGAGGCCCAACAATAAAATAGCGAACAGGGTCATGTAAAACAGCGCCAAATCTAACACCACTTTCCGCTAGCTTCCTCAATCGACCTGACCATAGAGGAGATAGATACTCAACATAAGAACCAAATAACACATACTTAAAGCCTTCTTTGTCAATAAAATTAGCTAATTGTTTGAAGTTTTCCAACGTAATGAAGGTGAAGTGTACTGATTTTAAGGTTTTATTCAAAATGGGTCGCTTAGGGACGATATCTCGCAGAATTGGTACAACTTTATATTTTTCTCCTCTACCGCTCCGATAGCTCGGAGTACAAAGAAAAGTAACATCAACACCAAGATATGCCAAAGCATTCGCTTGCTCGTGAGCATAATCAGCAATGCCACCATAACTAGCGGGTGAGTAGTATAGCAGTCTCATATAGTTTTAGCCGTCACGGACATAATATTTGTCAAATATTTCATCGTTACCAACGCCTTACTCCTAACTGCTGCATCCTGACTCGGCATCCTTGACAACGTTTAAATCCGTAGCAAAAGCCATACCAATATCCCACAACACCATTAATTCGGTTGCCTAATTCTAAACCAATTATCCAAAGCCAGTAGGAGGCTTTGCCCCAAGTAGACAAGAATTGAATAGCTGTTAACCACCTAATTAGACGTTTCGACCAGATCAGCATAGTAATTATAATAGCTATGCCAAACCACCAAATTTGCCCTCCCCAGCCTAAAAGGACAAATAGAGTCACTGTCGTCAAAAGACTCAGCATCTCCAACGCTAGTAGTACTCCTACTTTAATTCCATAATTGAGAAAGAAAATTGCTTCTCCAGCACCTCGAAAATTGCGCCGTGCCTCCTTCCAGTAACTTTTGAGTTTTGGAAATCGATGCCAATAACATATTGCTTTCGGGGCAGCTGCAATTTTACGCTTAGCCGATACCATCCATAAACTGAAAATAGCGTCATCTCCTGTCAGAGTTAAATCTTCCGGATATTTACCAAAATCTAGCCAAACTTGTTTTTTAAAGGCAATTGACCGAGTAGAGGCAAGGCAAGTCGGTGTTGCTTGTAGTTCTAGTTTACCACCAGATAAAGCCCATTCTGCCCACTGGGCTGGAGTCTGTACATCTTGCTCAGGAATTATCCAGCTACCTGTGACAATCTCTACAGCAGTATCCTGTTCAAAAGGAGCTACTAATTCTTTAACCCAGTTGGCATCCAGTCTGCATCCAAAATCCGTGGTTAAAATGACATCATGAGCAGCTTTATCAATCGCTAAATTTCTACCTCGCGAGACATTTGCCCCCTTCTTCTGAATCACCTGTAGCCGGAAAGGAACCGACTTAGCTTGCTCACACAAATATTCATAGGTTCCATCAGCGGAACCGCCATCAACAACGACAAACTCATCTGGCAATCGAGTTTGTTTTGTCAAGTCTGCCAAAAGAGTCTCAGCACCGTGGCGGTCATTGAGAACTGTTGATACAAGACTCACGGGAATGTTCATTTACCTTCACTGTTAAATGTTAGTTTATACCAATCCACCATCCTGTGGAGTCCTTGATGTAGGTCAATGTCCCAGGTAAAGTCATCTCCTAATGCTGCCATGAGGAGTTTACTATCGGCACTTTTGATAAAGCGACCTTCAGGTTTAGAGCGATCGCAGATCAGTTCAAGTTCTATTCCAGCTATTTTAGCAAGGCGTTTGACCAGATCCTTGACAGACACGGTTTCTTCTCTGCCAATATTGACAGGACGATCAAAGTAACCATTTTCAACAAGACGCATCATAGCACGGGCGCAATCAGTGGCATGCAAGTAGTTGCGGCGCTGGTTTCCAGAACCCCACACCAGCATTGGATTTTCACCATCCATCACCCGTTTTGTCAACATCGGGATAGCCTGAGAGTTTTGTCCTGCCCAGTGATAACGTTCGCCATAGATATTAAAAGGGCGTACTACTGTAATCGGAATGCCCGTTTCTTTCTGGTAAATAACGGCTTTTTGCTCTAAAATGCGCTTAGCCCAGCCATATCCCCAGTTTACCCGTTCCGGTTCGCCAGTAATGGGAAAACAATCTGACATCGGCGTTGGACTATCATCAGAGTAGACACAGCTAGAGCTAACGACTAACGCCTGCTTCGGTTTGTGGTGCGCGATCGCATCAAGAACGTTAGTGTTGATCAAGTCATTAAAGCGGAACATCTCGAAATTGTTCTTTTGGCTAAATCCCACACCATAAGGACGAGACGCCAAGTGAAAAACATAATCACACCCAGTCAAGGATTCTATCGCGAATTTTGGGTCTTCCAGACTCCCTTTGTAATAGTCTACGGACTCACGCAGATGTGGAATGTAGCACCAGTTCCCCTTGGATTCATCATCAATTAAAATAACCTTGGCTCCGACGGCAACCAATTCCTCACAAAGAAATGAGCCAATTAGCCCTAGTCCTCCAGTGACGACTACACGTTTATCTGTATAAAAATGAACCATAGCAGTTTAACGTTTTGTGACTTAATCTTTAAGTTTAGGTGTTATCCTCCTAAATGGTATAGTGTCATAAAAGGTCTAATTCCCATGAAACGACGAACCATCATCGATGGTTTCGGTTTCGATGTGACCCGAAAATATTCCCGTAACCACCTAGATGCTTCGGATAATGCCTGCCATTCTACATCAAGTACTTTTTGTTTTTGTGCTAAACGATAGATTTTTGAATAAACTCGCATCATATTTTCGCATTGCCCCTGCGTGTATGAGTTATTTTGACTTTGCCACCATTGGCAATTCAAGTCAACAGCTGCATGAACCCCTTCAAACCATTTTTTGGGGTTTAAGTTTTGGTTACGACACTGAGACGTTTTGATTCGATACAAAGCCCCTTTACTTTTTCCATAAGCCACCGTATATTGACTCAGCAATTTAAACCAAAAAGCAATATCTTCGCCCAAATACTGGTCAAGTTGCTCAGGCCAATAATAATCCGGTGATAACACCGAACGTTTGACTAATGCCGCATGAACTGCCCAAGGAGCAAAAGCAATGGTGCTATCTCGCAGAACCTGAATCGACTGTCCCATACCTGATGGTTGCTTAACTACTCTCTCACTGGGATGCTCATCAGTAAATTCCTGCCAATAGCAAGCAATAATATCAGCATCAGGATTTTGTCGAGCCACAGCTAGTTGTTGTTCTAGATGATCAGGTTCTAGTAAATCGTCAGCATCTAAAAACTGAATCCATTCTCCCTGAGCATAGGTCAATCCATGGTTACGTGCTGCTCCAGGTCCTAGTTTTAGAGACTGCATAATCTGGATACGTGAATCTTGTACTTGTTGGACTATCTCCCAACTCCCATCCGTTGATCCATTATCCACGATGAGCATTTCCCAGTCAAAATACGTTTGGTTAATAATCGACAAAATGGTGTTATAAATATAAGCTGCCTTGTTGTAAAGAGGGGTAATAATAGAGACAGTGGGCATTAGCAAATCTCCATGTTCACTACTTTTTACGGAGCCAAAGACTGCCACATTTATGATAAGGTTCTTCCCATTGAAGAACTCCAGACCAAATTTTGGCGACTTCCTGTGGATAGTCTACGGCTAACCAATGATTAGCTAAAATCACTTCAAATTGGGAATTGTAGGCTAAAAAGGCTTCAAGCATATATTGTTCATTCCAAGCTCTACGCTCCTCAATCAGCCATTTCGGTGGATAGTCGTAGGGAAAAAATATGTCATGAAAGTGAATCCAAACTCCCCTGGCAAGCGTGGGCAGAATTTCGATAATTTCTCGGAAGACATCACTGCCGAATTTAACGGTGTGAGTGGAATCTATAAAAAGAATATCACCAGCATATAACTGCTTGAAAAAACTGAGTTCAATCGTTTCTAACTTTTGGGGGATTATTTCTAAATTATGATTCATTTGGGTCAGCATTGGCTGAGGATAAGGTTCGATACAAATCATTTTCCCATTCTTCCCTTCTTGCTGATTGGCAGAGAGTGCCATGGTCGCAATTTGAGTTGAATATCCTGACCCAATTTCTATAACTATTGCTGGTTTAATGTAGCGCAGGATACTGTAGTAAATGGCTGCATCAAGTTCACGGTATAAATCGTTAAAGAAATCAAAGTTTAAAGCTAGATTTTTCTGATCAGCTATTTGTTTGATTTCGTTATTGTAAACACTAAGTATTTTAATTAATTGGACTTGATTGTATAACTGCCAATCAATACAATCTGAATAGCGCTTCTTAAGAACTTGCTCTCGATGAATTGTTGGAAATTCAGGAAAGGGTTCATAATAATGAAATTTACGAATGTAGTATCCCCATTTATCTGTTAAAGTAGGATGAGTTTGTAATAGCCTCAAAAATCTCCTCATCAAGCGAATCGGTATTTTATTTAACGTAATCAGTAATAAACGATCAATTAAATAATTAGCGCGATGGGGTAACATATATTTTTTTATAAAGATAACTAGTCAAGTATTTTTTTTTCAGCTTTTATGCCAGAGATTTGCTGAAGACTTTCAATGAACTGCTGCTGAATTTTTTCTGGGTTAAACATTCCTCGTGCCATTTCTGATGCTTTGTCTCCAAGACGTTTTTGCTCCAATGGCTTATGTACTAGTTCTTTTATGGCTTCCACCAAATCTTTTGCTGACGGAGATGTCACTACCAAAGCCGACTCATACTGACGTCCCCACTGAACGGCTGAACAATAGTCAGGTCCCCAAATAATAATGGGTTTGCCAAACTGGCAGTAGTCCACTAACTTAGAAGGAAAGCTAGTCTGCATCCGTGTTTTATCTCGCGGATCAAAAGACATAACAACGAGTAAAGCATGAGCCGGACTCAACCTATTCGTTAACAACTTTCTGGGAATAAAGCCAGAATAAACTCCCTCTGCCTTAACCTGTTGCAACAGAAGTTGCGACCAATCCGGCTGAGGTCCCAATAACTCTAACTGAATCTTGCTATTTTCTGGGAATGACCTATATAAAGCTTGCAGCATTGAACTGTAAATTCCTGCCATGATTCCCGCATAAATGACTTTAAATTGTCCCTCATACCTGACTTTTTTTGTTGTTGTCACTATCATGGATTTATCAGGAATGGGAAACAGTACTTGTGCATTCGAGTGTGTCCCCAATGCGTTTCTCATTCCTTCACTCACACACAAGGCAAGCTGACTGTGCTGATAAAGACGCTGAAATCGACGGGTTATCATTCTCCTAGTCCAATCATGTACATAAGCTAGATCGGGCCACCAGTCATGGAAGAATGTTACCAAAGGAATCTTAAACTGCACAGACATTTCCAGAGCTATCCACCATAACTCACCATGGGCTACTGTAAGAATTAAATCAGGCTTGTTATGTTGGATATAATCCCGAAGCTGGTTGCAGTTATAAAAGGGATAGAAACACTGGCGGATGTCATTTACCCACCTAGACAGTCGAGTTTTGGTTAGTCGATTTAGGAGTGAGTTAGCTTTGACTTCCACAATATCCTCAGCCAGTAAATTCTGGGAATTATTTGTAGCTATGACTAGGTGCACTTTTTTCCACTGAGATAAATGTCTATGCAGAATGAATTCACCTCCAATAGTCTCTTTTGGAAGTACTGACGAGATGAGTAATACTCTCAATTCTTTTGCCTTCATCACTACAGCTATCAAGATAACTTTTCTTATTAAACAAAGATAAAATTATCACTAGCCAAACCACCTGATGAAATTAAATCCACGTCCCTAACAATACCAATTATTTCAACCACTCCTGCTGGATTATCTACAAGAATTTGCGTACTTCCATTAACGTTTAATTTTAAGTCATACATGGCTCCAGTACCGAGCTGGATTTTATCTTCACCAATGGTGAAGTCTCTAATTAGGGCATATTCCACCGTTGTATTATCACCGTCACTGTAGAACGTCGTAGCACCAACTCCCAGAATAAACGTATCAGCGCCAGCACCGCCAGTCCAGTTATCTCTACCAGCAGTCGCTCCTAAGTCACCAAACAGCAAATCATCACCATCATCACCAAAAAGTTTGTCATTGCCAAACCCTCCCGTCAGTTCATCATTTCCTGTACCCCCTTTTAGGGTGTCAGTGCTGTCTCCACCAAAAAGATCATCATCGCCTTCATTCCCCTCAAGACTATCACTACCCGCACCCCCAGTCAGGATGTTGTTATCATCATTCCCAATCAAAGTGTTACCTTCATCGTTTGCCGTCCCATTGATCGCACCAAATCCTTCCAACAGTGTCAGTTTCTCCACGTTAACAGGTAACGTATAAGAAATGGACGAGGTAACTGTATCAAAACCTTCTCCAGGATTTTCCCTCACCTCGTCTCCTACATCATTAACGCCGTACCTGTCATCACTTAGACCACCGCTCATGATATCGTTGCCCCCAAGACCATTGAGGAAGTCATTTCCTGCACCACCTGTTAGAGTATTGCTCAGTGAATTCCCTTGAATGTAGTTGTTAAGGTCATTACCGTTACCATCGCTTACCCCTTCTCGGAGAAATAGACGTTCCACATTCACTGGCAATGTATAACCACTAAGAGCTGCACTAACCACAACAACGCCATCATTGCCTTGATCAAGATTCTCAGTAACCTGGTCTAACGAGCTATCAACAAAGTACAAGTCATTGCCGAGACCTCCCCTCATATCATCATTGCCGAGATCTCCGTCTAACTTATCATTGCCTTCCCCCCCAATTAGAATGTCATCACCTGCAAGACCATTCAGGAAATCATCGCCTTCCTTGCCGTCAAGAGTATTATTAGCTACATTCCCAATAATTCCATTACTGAGGTTGTTACCTGTCCCATTGAGGGGATCAGTACCAATCAACACCAGCCTCTCAAAATTTCTACTCAGCGTCCAACTTACAGGAGAAATAACGCTATCAAAACCACCACCAGCCGTTTCAATGAGATTAGCTGGCGTGTCATCAGCATCAACCGTGTATCGGTCGTTCCCTAGCGCCCCCCTCATAATGTCGCTACCTGAACCTCCGACTAGTTGGTCGTTACCCTGACCACCAATTAGCGTATCGTTGCCTAGGCTGCCTATTATGAGATTATCTTCTAAATTAAAATTAAACGCGCTTAATTGATCGTCATTAATGGTACCTATTATTCTAGCCATATTTGTTCACCCTGCTTTAGTATGTCTCACCTATTTTTCTCTAGTTAATACCCTAATCCAGATAAATACTCAAAGACAATGGAATCTATAAATCTTTAACAAATTCTTCCTATTGCACTGCCAACTTGTTTAGACGCTCTTGTTCCCCCCTCATTATCCAAGGCTTGAGAGTAGAGTGTAATGTATCGCTGAGCTTGCAGTCCGAGAGAGTATTCCTCTACTATAATCGCACGAGCTTGTTGCCCCAAGCGATCGCGTAACCCTTGGTTCTCTAGAAGTTGGACAATACCCCTGCTGAAATCTGATGCATCCTCTGGTTGAGCTAAGTAGCCTGTCATCTCTGGACGAACGATATCTGGAACACCACCTACTTTAAAGGCAACAACGGGTGTGGCACAAGCCATGGCTTCTTGTGCCACTAGTCCAAAAGCATCAGCACGGGTAGGGAACAGAAATAAGTCAGCCGCTGAATAGGCAATGGCTTTGAGGCGATCGCTACTAACAAAGCCCAAGTTTAGACTTGGTATCCCTAGAGACTCTGCCATTTTTTCACCCCCATTACCCATAATCAGCAGAACTATTTCGGTTTTGAGAGATTCGGGTAAGCTAGAGAGGGCTTTTAGCAGTAGATCCCCGCCTTTACGAGGATTAGTCAGATTCTGTGCCCCAAACATAAGGACTTTTTTGGTCGTAGCAATACCCAGTAGAGAGCGACACGACTCAGTATCAAGTGGCTGATACGCCTGGGTATCAATACCGTAAGGGATGTGATGAACGGGTAAGCTTCCCATCATGCTTTGCTTGACTTGTTCAACTAGCCAGTGACTCGTTGTCGCAACTGCCACTACAGTGGAGTGGCTGTATGTCCAATGCTTCAGCTTCCACTCTAGATGAGTGTTGTCTCTCTGTATAGGTGGATAAGTATCGGGATAGGGACATTTGCCACAACCCATTTTCCAGCGATCGCAGTCAAAACTGTAGGCACAATGTCCGGTAATGCCCCACATATCATGTAGGGTCAAGATTGCAGGTTTGTTTTTGGTTAATGATGGTAGGGCTAAATAGTTAAAGTAGCCACTATGGAGGTTGTGAAAGTGGAGAATGTCGGCAGCTTGATAAAAAGGGTGCTTGGCAATCTCAAAAGTACTGGTTAAGTGAATATCGTTGAAGCCTAGATGTTTAGTTAAGCGACGAATTTGATAATCCAAGCGGCGTCTGGGCGGTGTAGCCGCTACGCGATCGCTACTGGTTGTGACGATATCGACCAACAGCCTGGAATCAATACCTTGAGCCAGTAAACCTTGATGGAGACGATGGACTGCGATCGCAGCACCACCTGTAATATCAGATTGATTAATATGTAATACTTTCATGTAATTACAAAATAAAATTATTTTTATGATTAACGTAGTCATACAGTTTTGTTTAAAGCTGCAATGCAGGCAGATTAAAAAGTAATTACGGTCAATTTATGACTCGAACCATTATTTAATAATTGCTTCAAAAATTTGTTCCAGAGACTGAGTAACATACCAATGGGGATAATGCTCCTTGATTTTACGTAAATCGCTGTAATAGCAGATATGATCACCTTCCCGATTTTTGTCTATATACTCATAATGCATTTTTTGACCCGTCAATGAGGCAATGATATCAAATGCTTCTAAAATTGAGCAGGTATTATATTTGCCACCACCTAAATTATATACCTCACTACTACGAGGTTCTTTAATAAATTCTTCAATGAAGCAAGCAACGTCATAGGAGTGGAGATTATCGCGTACTTGCTTACCTTTGTAACCAAACACTTTGTAGGTGCGACCCTGTTCCCACTGCATTGATATCAAAATCATCAAAGGGAATCTTAGCCGCCAAGTCATGGCTGGGTTGTCCTGCTGCATGCACGATCGCATCAGGTCTAATACTCTCAACTAACTTCAACATAGCTTTGCGATCACGAAGATCTAGTTCGTGATGAACAAACCCTTTAATCACTGACTGGAGACGCTGTTGATTCCGACGTGTATCTCCCTGAGTACCAAAGAAAAGGGAACGAGAGTTATTATCAATACCATGAATTTTCCAGCCCAGTCTAGAAAAATGCAAGCTAACCTCAGAACCAATCAGTCCTGACGAGCCAGTTACAAGCAATTTTTTCATCAGGTTGATTGCCTAAATTCTTGACTTTGCTACAACCACCACTCATTGGGTAAGTTTGTCAACTTGCTCAATTTGCATCCCATTACCAATAGCGATCGTAGCGATCGCGTGCGTCCATACGTCCATATCTCCGATCATCCCTTCATACAGTCCCCTGTACCCTATCAGGATAAATACTCTACAATACTTTACCTCATACATAAATCCTGAATGTAGGAACGTTTTCGATAACGTCCCTACATTCCCAGATTATACAGATACCCTCAGTCCAGCTTCAACGCATTGACTGGCACCTCATCCCAGGAACTGACGGTTCTCAGACGCGCTACCCAACCTGCTG
>Ga0207419_1002124_pt1 | contig 13473 bp, 10 predicted proteins | sample ElkSloMetagenome_4_FD_184723 | JGI IMG/M metagenome (GOLD analysis project Ga0207419, IMG submission 184723) | Hot spring microbial communities from Elkhorn Slough, Monterey Bay, USA - MD2A (version 2) | ecosystem: Environmental > Aquatic > Marine > Intertidal zone > Estuary: Microbial mat ... | reverse complement strand
CTTATTTGGAATAACCAAACCGCGCTCGCCCAAGCCAAGCCGGAGCCTCCCGCAAAGGCCTGTCTCGCCCGAGCATAATTATTCAGAGGTTCCCTAGGGTGCCGCTTCCTATTTCGCAAGGATTTCCCCATGGATTTCAATCATATTTCCGCTGAGCTGACCGTCAGCCCCCAGATTGCCTTGGATGATATTCCTGCCATCAAGGCTCAAGGGTTTCGCTCGATCATCTGCAACCGTCCTGATGGGGAGGGTGCCGACCAGCCCGGACACCAGGCCCTTGAACAGGCTGCTGAGGCCGTCGGCCTGGGCTTTGTCTATCAGCCGGTGCAGCCCGGTATGGTCAGCGAGGACGACGCTGACGCCTTTGGCGCCAACCTGACGGCACTGCCGGGCCCGGTTTTTGCCTTCTGCCGAACCGGTACCCGTTGCGCCACGCTTTGGGCGCTGAGTCAGGCAGAGAAGCGGCCGATGGCGTCGATTCTTGGGGCGGCCAAATCGGCGGGCTACGACCTCAACGGCGTCGCCCGGCGGATCGCCAACGGCGGCAAGACACCGACGGATCAGGCCGATGCGAAATTCGACATCGTGATCGTTGGCGGCGGTGCCGGCGGCGTGGCGGTGGCAGCCAGCCTGAAGGCTCGCCAGAGTGACCTCGATATCGCCCTCATCGACCCGGCCGGCGTGCACTACTATCAGCCCGGCTGGACCATGGTCGGCGGCGGCATCTTCCAGGCCGAGCAAACGGCGAAGACGATGGCCTCCCTGATTCCGCGCGGAGTGCACTGGATCAAATCCGCGGTGGCGGCCTTCGAGCCGAAGAACGATGCGGTCATCCTCGATGGCTGCCGAGTCGTTCAATATAAACGGCTGGTGGTCTGCCCGGGTCTCAAGCTCGACTGGGGCCAGATCGAGGGCCTCGAAGATACGCTGGGTCGTCACGGCGTGACCTCCAATTATCGCTACGACCTGGCGCCCTACACCTGGGAGCTGGTCCAGAAGATGCGCCAGGGTCGGGCCCTCTTTACCCAGCCGCCGATGCCGATCAAATGCGCCGGCGCGCCGCAGAAAGCCATGTACCTCTCCGGAGACCACTGGCGCCGCAGCGGGGTGCTCGATCACATCGACATTCAGTTCATGACCGCCGGCGGCGTGCTCTTCGGCGTCAAGGACTACGTGCCGGCGCTGCAGTCCTACGTTGAACGTTACCGGGCCGAACTCAATTTCTTCTACAACCTCATCGCCGTCGACGGCGCGTCGAAGACGGCCGTGTTCGAGGTCAAGGCGCCGGACCAGGCGCCGAGGCAGATCGAGGAACGCTTCGATCTGCTTCACGTCTGTCCGCCCCAAACCGCGCCGGACTTCATTGGTGTCTCGCCGCTGGCTGACGCGGCCGGCTGGGTCGATGTCGATCAGGCCACCCTTCGCCACAAGGCCTTCGACAATATCTGGTCCCTGGGCGATGTGATGAACGCCCCGAACGCCAAGACCGCGGCGGCGGCGCGGATGCAGGCGCCGACCGTGGCCGACAACGTCATCGCCGACATCGGTGGGCACTCGCCGGTCTCGCAGTACGACGGCTATGGGTCCTGCCCCTTGACCGTCGAGCGCGGCAAGATCGTGCTGGCAGAATTTGGCTACGGCGGTACGCTCAAGCCGAGCTTTCCCCGCTTCCTCATCGACGGCACCAAGCCGTCGCGGCTGGCCTGGCTGCTGAAGGAGAAGCTGCTGCCGCCGATCTACTGGAAGGCCATGCTCCGAGGCAGGGAGTGGATGGCGCGGCCGGAGCGGATTCAGGTTCGTGACTGAGTGGCTGCTTGCCGGTCGGGTGCCCGACGTAGCCCCCCCTGGGTTCTTCGGGCGACGATCCATCACGGGCTGAGGCGATGGCCAGTGGTCTAAGGCGCTTCCTCCCCGTCCTCGATTGGGGCCGTGAATACGATCGCGGTGCCCTGGGTGATGATCTGCTGGCGGCACTGATCGTCACGATCATGCTGATCCCGCAGTCCCTGGCCTACGCCATGCTGGCGGGCTTGCCGCCGGAGGCCGGACTGTATGCCTCGATCGTGCCGATCATGCTCTACGCGCTGTTCGGCACCAGCCGCTCACTGGCCGTCGGCCCCGTGGCCGTGGTCTCGCTGATGACCGCCTCGGCAATCGGTGAGGTGGCCCAGCAGGGCACGGCCGGCTATGCGGTGGCGGCGCTGACCCTGGCATTCCTTTCCGGGAGCATGCTGGTGCTGATGGGGCTGTTCCGCCTCGGCTTTCTTGCCAATTTTCTGAGCCATCCGGTGGTGTCGGGTTTTATCACCGCCTCGGGTCTTCTGATCGCGACCAGCCAGCTGAAACACGTGCTGGGCGTGCCCTCGGAGGGGCACGACCTGGTGACGATGTTGATCGGTCTCCTCGGTCATCTGAGCCAGGTTCATCTCTGGACCGTGGCGATCGGCGTCGCTGCGCTGGCCTTCCTGTTCTGGGTGAGAAGCGGTCTCAAACCCCTGCTCAAGCGCATCGGCTTGTCCGATGCGCTGGCCGGCGCCTTGACCAAGACCGGCCCCGTGCTTGCCGTCGTGGCGACCACGCTGCTGGTCTGGGCGCTGCAGCTCGACCAGCAGGGCGTGGCGATCGTCGGCGAGGTGCCCCAGCGCTTGCCGCCGTTCACGCTGCCGGATCTGTCGTGGTCCCTGGTCGAGGCGCTGCTGCTGCCGGCCGCGCTGATCTCCATTATCGGCTTCGTCGAGTCCGTCTCCGTGGCTCAGACCCTGGCGGCCAAGAAGCGCCAGCGGATCGATCCCGACCAGGAGCTGGTCGGTCTGGGGGCGGCCAATCTCGGGGCCGCCTTGACCGGGGGCTACCCGGTGACCGGCGGCTTTGCCCGCTCCGTGGTCAATTTCGACGCGGGCGCGCGCACGCCGGCGGCCGGCGCCTTCACCGCCGTGGGTCTGGCCGTGGCGGCCGTTGCCTTGACGCCGCTGATCTATTTTCTGCCGACAGCGACCCTGGCGGCGACGATTATTGTGGCGGTCTTGAGCCTGGTGGATTTCAAGATTCTCAAACACACCTGGCGCTACTCCAAGTCGGACTTCCTGGCCGTGGCGCTGACCATCGGACTGACCCTGACGCTCGGCGTGGAGATCGGCGTGGCGATCGGCGTCCTGGCCTCGGTCGTCCTTCACCTGTCCAAGACGGCCCGCCCGCACGTCGCTGAGGTCGGTCGCGTGCCGGACAGCGAACATTTCCGCAACATCCATCGTCATCAGGTCGAGACCCGGCCCGAGATCCTGACCCTGCGGGTCGATGAAAGCCTGTACTTTGTCAATGCCCGCTTCCTTGAAGACCTCATCCTGCAGCGCCTGGCCACGGACAAGGCGATCCGCCACGTGGTGCTGATGTTCTCGGCCGTCAACAGCGTCGACTATTCGGCGCTGGAAAGCCTGGAAGCGCTCAATCGGCGATTGGCCGATGCCGGGCTCGAGCTGCACCTGTCCGAGGTCAAGGGTCCGGTCATGGACCGCCTGGAAACGACCCACTTCATCGAGCATCTGAGCGGGAAGGTCTTTCTGTCGCAGTTCGATGCCTGGCAATCGCTCACGGCTTGAGCTCGGTCCCAGGCCTGCTCAGCGTCCCGAGGGAGACGAGCGACTGGTCCGTGTACAGACCTCAATCGGCGTCAAAGAAGCGTTCTGCGATCCTCTCCGGCTGCGGCTCGCCAAGATAAAAACCCTGCAGCATGTCGCAGCCGAGAGCGCGCACGGCGTCCTGCTGCGCGGCCGTTTCAACGCCCTCGGCCACGGTCTCGAGCCGGTATTCACGGGCAAGCAGTTGGATGGCAGCGACGATGCTGTGATCGGGTGAGGCGCCGACCATACGCTCGATGAAACTGCCATCGATCTTGAGGCGATTGACCGGCAGATCGCGCAGGTAGGCCAGGGAGGAGTGGCCCGTCCCGAAGTCATCGATAGCCAGCTGGACACCGAGCTCATTGAGCCGGCGCAGCGTGTCGATGCTGCGCTCGCGATGGTCCATCAGAGCGGTTTCGGTGACCTCGAGTGACAGCTTTTCAGCGGGCAGTCCATAGTCTTCGAGCACCGATCGGACCTGGTCGGGGAAGGCCGGGTCACTGAGCTGAATCGGCGACACGTTGATCGACATGAATATCGACTTTACCGGCTGACGATCGGTCCAGCGGCGCAGCTGAGCGCAGGCTTGGTTCAGTACCCAGGCCCCGAATTCAACGATCAATCCGGATTGCTCCAGGGTAGCGATGAAATGGTCGGGCATGATGAGCCCGCGTTCGCTGTGCTGCCAGCGTAGGAGCGCTTCGAAACCCGCCAGGGCCCCGGATTCTGTACTGAAAATCGGCTGGTAGTGGAGCTGCAGTTCCTCACGCAGGAGGGCGTCGGTCAGATCGTTCTCGAGCTCGACGCGATCCATCAGTCGTTCGCGCAGCGATTCGTCGAAATAGCGGAGGCGCGCTCGACCACTCTCCTTGGCCAGATACATGGCCGCATCGGCATTACCGATGGCTTCTTCTGCCGTGGCCCGGCCATCATTGACTGCCAGGCCGGCACTCGCGGTCATCCTGCGCTTGGCCCCGGCGACGTCGAAGGGCTCATCAAAGGCAGCCAGCAGACGCTCTGCCGCCTGCGCGAGGGCGGAATCCTGGCCGGCGGGAGCGTTGAGGATCGCGACGAATTCATCGCCACCAAAGCGGGCGACCGTATCCTCCTGACGGACCGCCTCTCGAAGCCGCCCAGCCACATCGACCAGCAGCTGATCGCCAACACGATGGCCCTGCGCGTCGTTGATGAGCTTGAAATGATCCAGATCGATGAACAGGATGCCGATCAGGTCGCCAGTACGCCGACATCTCCCAATCGAGTGATCGAGTAGCTCGCCAAGCAGCGAGCGATTCGGCAAGCCGGTCAGCGCATCATGCGTGGCCTGCTGCTGCAGGGTTTGCTCGGCCTCTTTTCGGTCATTGATCTCGCGCGCGTTGAGGACAATGCCGCCGACCGCGGGGTCGGCGCAAAGGTCACGAGCCGTTCCCATCAGCCACGACCACTCGCCATGCGCGGTTTGTAGGCGAAAGTCCGGGATTGTCTGCACCTCACCATGGCGCGTGGCGGCCAGCGCCGCGCTGACGACGTCGCGATCGGAGGGATGGCAGTGGTCAAGGAGTGATTGTTGAAGCCCGTCGGCCTCGGAAAGGTTGAGCAAACGGGCGGCGGTAGGGCTCAGGTAGAGGAAGCAGCTTCGATGGTCGAGGACCATCAGGACGTCGGTTGAGTGTTTGACCAGGGCAGCGAAGTGACGCTCCTTGGCCAGCAGCTGTTCCAGCACATCCTGTCGGGCCATCGCGCCAACGAGCACGTCGGCCACCGCCCGCAGAAGCAGCTGCGCTTCGTGGGACCATTCGCGCTGCTGGCGAACCGAGTCGAAACCGAGAAAGCCGCGCAGGCGGTCATTCCCCATCAGTGGAACAACGAGCAGGGACTGAATCGACTGGGCATCGAGAAGCTCTCGTTCTGGCTGCCGTGACTCCGGCAGCGCTCTGACGTCTGGTATGTAGATCGATTGGCCCGTTGTCAGGCGTGGCCGCCACCAGGCAATGGTGTCGAAGGGCAAACGCTGCAGATTGTCGATTTCCGGGGCAATGCCCTCGGCGCACCACTCGTGGGAGTTGGAGACGAACTCGCCATCGTCATTGACAATGAAGAGATAGCAGCGATCGACCTCGACGTGCTCGCCGATGGCGGCCAGCGTATCGTTGACGCCCTGGTCAAGGTCCTCGTTGCTCAACCCGGCGAATCGCCGAAGAATGTCCACCATGATCTGCAGGAGATCGAGCGTTTCTTCCGTGTCCTGGCTGGCGGCGTTTGACTGCGCGCGGGCGTTCATCTTGAGGCCCTTATATTCGCTGATTCGAAAATAGCATGCTTCGATTGCCCTGGCGAGCGTGCGGCCCTGAACCCTGCGGGGCATTAGGCCTGCGGGGCAAGAGGCCTGCGGCCAATTACCGGTCGAGTTGCTCCCGCAGCGCTTCGACGCGCTTGCGGTTCGCGCCCATGTCCGAATGGCCCACACGAGAGGCCGAGCGCACGTGGGTCTCCTCATCGCTCAGGCGAAACTCGACGTCATCGATGAAGCGGAAGATGGAGGAAGTGAATTCCGCAGCGATGTAGCGATTGTCTTCCTGGATGAGCGTGCCGCCGAGGGCCCTGACGGCGTCGGGAATCTGCGCCCAGCGATCGGCAGGCAGCGGCTCGACGAACTGCTCCGCGGCTGTTCCGCCTTCGCTGGACACACAGTTGGGCGAGCTGGGACACGGGCTCAGCTGTCCCTGGACCAGGCCGGGCGCTGAGCCTTCGCGCGATTTATAGCCCATGTAGAAAAGGCCGGCCGTTCCGGCAATGACAAGAAAAAGAATCCCGACGATGACGATTTTCATGAACACCTTCACAGTTTGATTTAAGAACTCAGCGCTCGACGATAGCCATAACGGCCACTGACAACAAGCGTTGAACGTTTCTCTGGTGATTGCACCATGGCCTTACACCGATGCTCGTCGATGCCCCGGGCACCTCGGAGGAAGCGGCTGCGAAGCAGTGGTTCTCGTGATCTTATCGGCCCTTGATTCGGTGTCGTGCGTAAGCGCCGGAAAAAATCAGCACGGTCAACGCCAGCAGGGGTAGTCCGACGCGCCAGTCCAGCGCTCTTTGGTCTTCCACCACATCGATCAGCTGGTGGATCGCCGTCGCATAGACCGCCCACTTCACGGTCAGGCCAGCGGTCGCGGCGATCAGGAATGGCGCCATCGGCAAACCGAGAATGCCGCCGGCAAAATTGACCAGGGAATGCGGAAATCCGGGCAGGACGCGGAGCGCGGTCTGGGTCGCTAATCCGCCGTGCTTTGAAAGCAGCGCAAGTACCCGAGCGCTGAATCCATCCGCGGGTAGGCCGCCGCGAAAGCGGGCGCTGAAGTGGTACGCGCCGAAGGCGCCGCTCACGCTGGAGATGACGAGCAGGGCCGTGGCGATGACGGGCGGCTGGAAGGGCGCGATCAACCATATCCCGAGGCTTCCCGGCAGGCCGAAGGTAAACATCAGCATCATGGCAAGCACAATAACCAGGAGATAGATCGGTGTGGCGGCGAGGCGATCGCCCAGATCAAGCAATTCCTCGATGCCATAAGGCTGGACCGCGCCGATCACGAGACCCGTGAAGCCGACGATGACCAGGGTGCGAATTCGACGGCCCTGGGTAGGCACGTGACGACCTGCGGTTTTCATTCCGGCGGTTATAGCACGTCGCCTCGCATCGCCGACGCGACGCGCTGTCCCGAGATCGATGCGAATACGGGGCGGCAAGCGATGCCGATGACGCGACGATGACGGGCACTGGGCTAGATTTTTGAATACCTCGGTTCTTCCAATCAATACCGCTTTCGTTTTTTTCAGACAGGCAGCCCAGCTATGAATGATCAGACCCAGAGCCAGCAGTATCTGCTGGTCTACCTTGTGTGTTGGAGCGTGGCCGTGCCCGTCCTTGCCGTTTGGGCGCTCGTATCCTTCCTCCCGCTGGTCAGCGTACTGCGCGCCTGGGGCGATTTCCTGGATGTTCTCGTGGCCTTCGGATTTCTGGGAACCGGCGCGCTAGGGCTCGCTGCAGCCGCGATAGCCTTACGCTGGATGATGGTAGACGGAACCACCAGGCCCGCCTCGACGCTTGGCGCGCGAACGCTCCGGGCCGTCGCCCTGGCCGCCTACGCGGCCGTTTGGATGGCGCTCTACGCCGTCGTTTGACGCGACCCGCCTTCGAGCCACTCTTCAAACGTTTGGCTCTCAGGACGATGGGCCGCAGCCGTTCATCCGGGGCACGGGCCTGTTGCGTGAATGGCGGCGAACCTTGAGCCTGTGGGTGACCATCGCACCATGGGCGTCGATCCGATCACCGGCGCTGACGATTTCTCTTTTTTCCAGAGAGAGATTTTGGGGCCTGTGGGTCCGCAGCGACGCTCCGCCGGCGGGCACGGACCGTTCGGAGGCCGCACTCCATCACATCCCTGACTTCTACATCGACGAGGCAGGAATGCGAGGGGGCTTGCTCCGTCCAGCGCGGGAAAATGTGCCTGCAAAAAGTTCTGGTTACCAGTTCCACTCGTTGACGCCGCCGTGGCGACACTGGGAAGGAACCCACTCCAATCGGGTCGGACGATTATTGACGATGCAGCGAAAGCGAATCGTGCCATTATCGGCCTTGACCTGTAGGTGCACGCCAATATCGGCATTGTCCCAGGCCGGCTTCTGCTTCGAGCGCAGGACCAGGATCCAGCCGCCTGACTTCGGTTGCCACTCAACCTGACGCCAGATGTCGCTATCGAAGCCATAGACGGATTCGAAGCTGCCGGCATCGCCGCCGTGAGCCGACCCGCCGGACTCTCCAAAGCCCAGGTCAGAGAAATTCTGCGGCAGCTCACCGCGAGCAACGAAGTGTTGAGCGATTCGATTTTTGCTTTCGCTCAACATGCTCAAACCCTCTGTCACTTTCGCCCGAACGACGTAGGACTGATAGTTCGGAATAGCGATGGAGACCAGGATGCCGAGCACGGCGACGGTAATGACCACTTCGATCAAGGTGAAGCCGCGCTGTTTCGTGTTGGTTTTCAAATTCTTCATGTTCATTCTCCCAGCCATTGCTCGATGATTTGTCGGGTTGTGAGAATGTATGCAAAATATATGCCAGCAAGAAGGTCTGTCTCGCAGAAGGGCGGAAAGCCTGGGACAGCATGACGAGGCCCGTCAAAAATCGGTCTTCCTCGACCAGACGCGGCGGCTGGGAAAGGACAACTAGGGAGGCGGGTCGGGTCGAGGATTGTCCACGACCAATCTGCGGGCAGATTTCCGAGCATAGAAAAAGGCTCCGGTCGCTTGCGCCACCGGAGCCTTTCGACATTCGAGCTAAGCCGGGGGTCTAGCTCGCCTTTGCCGCCTGGCGCTCCTTTTCTGCTTCGATCACTTTCTCAGCGATCTGCTGCGGACAGGGCAGATAGTGGGAAAACTCCATGGAGAATTGACCCCGGCCCGAGGTGATGGTGCGCAGGTGACCGATGTAGCCGAACATTTCGGCCAGCGGGGCTTCGGCTTTGATACGGATGCCAGTCGGCGTGGATTCCTGGTCCTTGATCATGCCGCGGCGACGGTTGAGGTCGCCGATGACGTCGCCCACGTTGTCTTCAGGCGCGAACACGTCGACCTTCATGAACGGCTCGATCAGCTGCGGGCCGGCCTTGATCATGGACTGGCGATAGGCGCCCTTCGCCGCCAATTCGAAGGCGACCGCCGAGGAGTCGACGGCGTGGTAGCCGCCGTCGAAGAGCTCGATCTCGACATCCAGCACCGGGAAGCCGGCCAGGGGGCCCGACTCCATCATGCCGGCGAAGCCTTTCTCGATGGCAGGAAAGAATTCCTTCGGCACGTTGCCGCCGACCACGCTCGATTCGAAATTGAAGCCCGTGCCGGGCTCCCCCGGGCGAATTCGGTAGTCGATCTTGCCGAACTGACCGGAGCCGCCGGACTGCTTCTTGTGGGTATAGCTGTCTTCCACCGGCTGGGTGATGGTTTCGCGGTAGGCGACCTGCGGCTCACCGACCTCCAGCTCGACGCCGTAGGTGCGCTTGAGGATGTCGACCTTGATGTCCAGGTGCAGCTCGCCCATCCCCTTGAGGATGGTTTCGCCGGAATCCTGATCGGTCTCGACGCGGAAGGACGGGTCCTCGGCGATCATCTTGCCGATCGCCACGCCCATCTTTTCCGAGCCGGCCTTGTCCTTCGGCGCCACGGCGATCGAGATGACCGGTTCCGGGAAGACCATCGCTTCCAGCGTGCAGGGATGCTTCGGGTCGCACAGGGTGTGGCCGGTCTGTACGTTCTTCAGACCGACACAGGCGAAGATGTCGCCGGCCTGGGCGCGTTCGATCTCGTTGCGATCGTTGGCGTGCATTTCCACCATGCGGCCGACGCGCTCGGTCTTGCCGGTCGCGGAGTTCAAGATCGTGTCGCCCTTCTTGATCTCGCCCGAATAGACGCGAACGAAGGTCAGGGCGCCAAAGCGGTCGTCCATGATCTTAAAGGCCAGTGCCCGGAACGGCTCGTCGACGGCGACTTTCGCGTGCTCGCCGGTCGGCGTGCCTTCTTCGTCGGTCAGGTCCTGCGGCTCCACTTCAGTGGGGCTTGGCAGGTAGTCCACGACTGCGTCCAGAATCAGCTGCACGCCCTTGTTCTTGAACGCCGATCCGCAGTAGGTCGGGAAAAACTCGAGCTTGCGCGTGCCCTCGCGGATGCAGCGCTTGATGTCTTCCATGGCCGGCTCGTCGCCTTCCATGTAGGCCATCATCACGTCATCGTCCATTTCGACGGCCGTCTCGATGAGATCTTGGCGATACTTTTCGACCTTATCGACCATGTCAGCCGGTATGTCGGTGATTTCGTAGTTCTCGGGCAGCCCCGTGTCGTCCCAGATCCAGGCCTTGCGGGTCAGCAGGTCGACGACCCCCTTGAACTCGCTTTCCGTACCGATCGGCAGCACCATGACCAGGGGCTTGGCACCGAGGACGTTCTTGACCTGCTCGACAACCCGATAGAAGTCAGCGCCCACGCGATCAAGCTTGTTGACGAAGATGATGCGCGAGACTTCCGAATCATTCGCGTAGCGCCAGTTGGTTTCGGACTGCGGCTCAACGCCGCCGGAGCCACAGAACACGCCCACGCCGCCATCGAGCACCTTCAAGGAGCGATACACCTCGACGGTGAAGTCGACGTGTCCCGGCGTGTCGATGATGTTCAGGCGGTGATCCTTCCAGAAACAGGTCGTCGCCGCGGACTGAATCGTGATCCCGCGCTCCTGCTCCTGATCCATGAAGTCGGTGGTGGCGGCACCATCGTGCACCTCACCGGTCTTGTGGATCTTGCCGGTCAATTTCAGGATGCGCTCCGTCGAGGTGGTTTTGCCCGCGTCAACGTGCGCGAAGATGCCGATATTTCGGTAGTTGGAAAGATCGCTCATGATTCTATTCGTCCAAAGGATAAGTTCGTGGGTCCAGTTCGGTGCGCTCTGAGGTCGCAGGAGGCCGTGTCGACCCGGTCGACACGCCACGCGAAGCTGCCCGAAAAGCCCAGAAAACGCACAGCACGGCGCTCACCGCAGGGTGGCACCGTCAGAAGAAAAGCCCAAGGGCGCGTGCTTTATACACGAAATCGAGCACTGACCCCAAGACTTTCCCCTAATTTTCGTCGATTTTCAGCCTCGCGGCGCCATCAACGATCAATATTGGGACAGACTTCTTGCTTTTCGACCCTCCCCGCACGCCGGCGAGAGCCGTCGCGATTTGCCCACCCTGCAGGCGGGCACTGCAGCAGATTCGCTAGCGCCCACCGACGGCGGTCAGTCAGGACCGATCGAGGCAGAACCGATCGCCGCGTCGCGCGATCCCGTAGCCGCGCTCGAGGACTTCCCGGCTCTGAGGGCTGTCGGGGAAGCGCAGGGGATTGGTGTGGTTGAAGTGAATGAAGACGATCTTGGCGCGCTCCGCGGCAGGCAGGACGTCGAAACGATCCATGCTGGTCGCTACGCGCGGGTGCGGGATCGCTGACATGTCCCGACCGGGGAGTTCCTGGTCGTCGAAGAAGGTCGCGTCGACAAAGGCGTGGTCGACTCGAGCGATCAGGTCTTCTATGCGCACACCGAGATCGGTCTCCCAGTCCTCGTAGCTGTCCAGATCGGGCAGAAAAAGCAAGCTCGCGCCGGAGCTCTCGACAAGAAAGGCCACGGTCTCGGAATACTCGTCTCGATGCGGGACCAAATGGGCGGTCACCTGGAGCCGGTCCGATAGGCCGACCGGAGCCTGTGATTCTATCGGGCGCATCCGGATGTTGTCGAAGCGGATCAGCTGATCCCAGGGTCCGTTGTTGCTGAGGTAATCGTGCATTCGCGGCATGGCATACACCGGTATCGCGTCGGCATCGGCGGCCTCGAAACCCAGAAACATGAGCCCACCGTAGTGGCCCATGTGCGCATGAGTCAGAAAGATACCAGACAGCCCAAGCCCGCTTGATCCGCTGGGGGCGAGCTTATCCAGCAGCGCCAGTTGATCGGTGATGAAGGGTGTGGCTTCGAACAGATGGCGTTCGCCCGTTCGGTGATCGACGAGCGCGGCCGAGGTGGCGTACAGCCGAAGCTCGGGATCCTCCCAGGCCGGATCGTCAGGATGACCGATCTGCGGCGCTCCGGCATCCTGGCCGGCGCCGAGAATGATCCACTCGAGTTCGCAGGCCTGCGCCATGGCAGGCGCTGGCATCACGCTGATCAGGAAGCCAAGCAGCAAAGGCACGGTCGAATCCTCGAGTTGCAATTGGTCAGGGCGATCAGGGCGGTCAAGGCGGTCAAGGCGGTCAATAATGCGGTGGCGGCTCGTCCGGCGAGCCTTCGATGCCCGCGTCGCGCTGCAGACTTTCGAGTTGTTCCTGCAGCCTCTCGATCTTCCGGTGGAGTCGGCGAGTCTCGTTCTGCTGGGCTTCGAGCTCGCCGGACAGTGTATCGACCGAGTGGTCCAAGAAGTCCAGTCTGGATTCAAGCGCTGCCATCCGATCGTCCTGCCGCTCCGTTCCAACCTGTTTATCGGGAACGCTCATGCCTGCAAGTCCTTCGTATTTCGAAATTCGAACTCTAAACGAAAACCATTGAGCCAGTGCGTTCGCAGACTCGATGAGGGGCGATGAAGTCAACGCGGCGGCATCGGCCGCAAACAGGAATGATGCGCTGCAGATACAGCTTCAGGATGCCGCTGTGGGCCACCCCATCTCCGCGCCTGCCCGAACTCCCCTTCGCGCTTGAACAGGTCCGCCGCCCTCGATTCGGAAGTCTAGGGTATGGTGGCTGCTGTCATCCAAGGGCTCTGCTCATGCCTCATTGTCCTCGTGTCACGGTGGCTGCGTCGGCGGTCAGCGATGATGTGTATTCCAAAGTCAAATCGACGATCGCGCCGGCCGATCGCATTCCCCTCCACGTCGGCGATACCTGGATGGCGCCAGCGGTCGGCTGCCGGATGCAGGACCTGACCCTCGAGGCGCATCCCGGACTGCATCGCTATTCGCCGGTACCCGGACACCCGGAGCTGCGTTCTGCCGTCGCTGTTCATCATGCCGCGCGCGCTGCGGTCGCGACGGAACCCGCGAACGTGCTCATCACCGCCGGGGCCACCGCCGGCCTGGCGGCTGCCGTGGGCGCGCTGGTCTCGCCGGGGGAATCGGTGCTGCTGGCCGCGCCGTACTGGCCGCTGATCGCCGGTTCGCTCCGTGCCTTCAACGCGCAGCCGGTCGACGTAGCGCTGATGACCAACTGCGAGAGCGCCGAGGAGGCGGTGGCCCGCTTCGAGGCCGCGCGCAGCGAGTCGACGGTGGCGGTGTACTGGAACACGCC
>Ga0207419_1002121_pt1 | contig 13485 bp, 7 predicted proteins | sample ElkSloMetagenome_4_FD_184723 | JGI IMG/M metagenome (GOLD analysis project Ga0207419, IMG submission 184723) | Hot spring microbial communities from Elkhorn Slough, Monterey Bay, USA - MD2A (version 2) | ecosystem: Environmental > Aquatic > Marine > Intertidal zone > Estuary: Microbial mat ... | reverse complement strand
AAATGTTATAAAGCCAAAATAATTTTCATTGGTCTCAAACTCCCCAGATTCCTGAGAATTTGAAAAAACATACCCGGCAGAACCACCGGTTAAGTCATTCTGAATTGAACTCATATTTAATAGATAGGTTTCACCTTCTTGAATTTCAATTCTTCTTAAACTAATACTAGAGTCTTCAAAGTCATTTGAGAACCCTCTCTGCCAATTAATTCCTAAAAAATAATCGCCATCCACAAACTGGTAAAAATTATTCATTAGTCCGCTATCGGTAAAGGGCTCACCGTTTACGAGGCAGCCAATGGTGTTTTCGCCTGTTGTGGTCATTGGTGGTAGTTGGTCTATTGGGTTGCCAGAGTTGTTGTCGTCATCGTTGTTGCAGCTTACAGTGCTTAATAAGGCCAGTGCAAAAAGTGAAAGAAGTATGTTTTTCATAGCTAATGAGATTTGGTTTTAAATCTTCTCTAAAGCTATGAAATAAAAACGCAAATGATATACGTAAAGCTACGTATGTAAGAATAACTGCCTTTTATTGAGGGCGTTACAATTATTTCATAACATAGATTTAAAATGGTTTATAACTCACGCTATAATTGCGGAGCATCTTATAAATGCAAACCACATTCGGTTTTGGGATTGTTGTTCCAGCGGCCACTGCGGTCTTCACCCGGCACTGTGCAATGTTTGCATCCTATAGAATGATAGCCTTTGGCCACTAAGGGATGAAATGGTAAGTGGTGCTCTTTAATAAAAGCATCACGGTCTGCTTTACTAATGTCTAATAGCGGGTAAAATTTTAAAATACCGTTGCGTTCTTCAAAAATATCTAAGGTGGCTCTGTGGTCACTTTGCCATTCCATAAGACCAGACATCCAAACCTTATAATTACTTTTAATGGCGTCTAAAGGCTTTACTTTATTTATGGTACAACAAAAATCAGGGTTTTTCTTCCAAGTCTCATCCTTGGTAGTAAAGTCATGTTCTTCTTTTAAGGCGCTTATAGATTTGGTGTTGAGCTCATATTTCTCTGAAAGAAAATCTTTATAGGCTATAGTATCCTCAAAATGATAGCCGGTATCTATAAAAAATACCGTTTGGTCTTTATTGATGTCTGAAACCAATTTTAATAAAAAGGCAGAAGTAGCTGCAAAAGAGCTGGTCAGCATGACTTCTGACGTTTTAAAATCATTATACAATTGCTGTATACGTTCTCTTGCTGAAAGTGGACGGTAGGCACTGTTGAGCTCTTTTATTTTTGCCTCAGAAAAAAGCGAAACGGAAGTGGGTTTAGAGATTTCAAACATAAAATAGATGGACTAAAGGGCTGCAATTTACAGGCTTCGGTTAGAACAAAAAAGTTAGAATTGCATTTTTATGAACTCGGTAATTTAGGGCTTCTTTTTTTGAGATTTTGGCATTGGCCCGCGTAAATGAATGATTAATCCATTAAGAAAATTTCTTAGAATCTGGTCACCACATTCCATGTATTTAGGATGATCTTCACGTCTAAAAAAGGCACCGAGTTCACTTTTTGAAATTCTAAAATCTACCAATTCCAAAATTTTCACAATATCGTCATCTCGTAATTTGTGAGCTACGCGAAGCTTTTTAAATATATCGTTATTATTTAATCCCATAGATGGTTACTATTTATAAAGCCAAAAATACGCATCTTTAAATTCTTTAGACCAAAAGATTTCATTATGTTCTCCGCCTTCCACAATTTTTACTTGTAATTGCGTCTCGTCGATACCTTTTTCTAGTAGCAAGGTAGAAAGTTTTTCAACGTTAGCAACCATGGTCTCACTTTCGTTGTTGCCAGCCATTATATAGAGTCGTACATGTTTCGGAATCGTACTTTGTTTTATAACATCATAGATGTCAGGGTTAATCCATAATGCAGGTGAAAATATCCCCGCCTTGCCAAAAATTTCAGAATAGGTTATAATCCCGTAAAGGGCCATAAGGCCACCGAGTGAAGACCCAAATATGGTGGTATGCTCGGGGCGCTTAAGTGTGTGGTATCGGTCATCTATTGCGGGTTTTAATGTTTCTACAATAAAATTCAAATACGCATCACCGCCTCCGCCTCCATGTGTTTCATGAGTAAAAGGGGTGAGTTCTTCTATGCGTTTTTCATTGCCGTGTTCAATGCCAACAATAATGCTTTCTTGTGTTTTTAAGGTGTCTAAAAATTCATCAATCTTCCATTCATTCGCAAAGGCTGTGTGCTCATCAAATAAATTTTGAGCGTCGTGCATATAAATGACCGGATAGGCTTTTCCTGACGTTTGGTAGTTTTTAGGTAAATACAGCCATATTCGTTTTGTAGTTTCTAGTTGTGGTGCTTCAATATTAAAACGTACAACTTGCTTACTGTAAGTGTTTTGGCTGTTAATTTGAAGGGTAAAATAAAGTAGTATAAATGTTATAAAATGTCGTAAAACCATACGTTTTAAGATTCCTAATTTTGACCAACGAAAAAAAAATTCGATTAAAGGTCATCAACTTTTCGACAAGATACATTTTATCAACGATAACAACTGAACGGAACCTCGTATTTTTATAATGTTAAACAAAACCCTCTAATAACATGATTAATCGCGCTGAAAAATTGAGTTTACTATCTGAGATGATAGCTTTTGCTCAGACCGATGATAGCTTAAAATCCATTGAGTACAACTTTTTATTTAGCATTGCTCAACAACTAGATATAACAAAAGAAGATTTTGATTACTTGATTAATCATCCAGTGACCTATGTTCATTTAAAAAGTCATAGCGAGCGTATTGTACAATTTCATAGATTGGTACTCCTAATGAGTGCTGAACAGCATATTACACCAAAGCAAATGGTGAAAATACATAATTTTGGTTTGCGCATGGGCCTAAGCCATGAGTCTATAAGCCGAGTTTTAGACTTAATGGATAGTTTTCCGAACAAAATTGTACCACCAGATTTTCTTATCGACATCTTTAAGGTACAGTACAACTAAGTCTTATTTTGTTATTTGGCTTTTAAAGTTTCTAGGCGCTCTTGGTAGGCGGTGATTTCATCTCTAAATTTTGCCGCTTCCATAAAATCAAGGGCTTTAGCAGCTAGTTCCATTTGTTTCCGCTTTTCTCTTATTTTCTTTTCTAATTCGCTTTTGGTGAGGTATTTACTTTCGGGTTCTGCCGCTTTTTTCTGCTCTTGTTCGGTCTTGTAAGTGCTCACCGAGTTTTTAGCCAAAACACTATCCAAGCTTTTATTTAAGGCTTTCGGTGTAATATTGTGTTTGGTATTGTAATCTATTTGCTTTTCACGTCGGTAATTGGTCTCGTCAATGGTTCTTTGCATACTGTTGGTAATGGTATCTGCATACATGATAGCTTTACCATTAAGGTGTCGTGCGGCTCTCCCAACTGTTTGGGTTAGAGATCGGTTAGAACGCAAGAAGCCTTCTTTATCGGCATCCAGAATGGCGACTAAAGACACTTCAGGTAAATCCAACCCTTCTCTTAATAAATTAACCCCAACCAAGACATCAAAAAGCCCTTTACGTAAATCTTGCATGATTTCTACACGTTCTAAGGTGTCTACATCACTATGAATATATCTACAGCGAATGGAAACACGAGTTAAATATTTCACCAACTCTTCGGCCATACGCTTGGTAAGTGTTGTTACCAATGTACGCTCGTCTTTTTCCACTCTTACTTGAATTTCTTCGATGAGGTCATCAATTTGGTTGAGACTTGGTCTTACCTCAATAATAGGATCTAACAAGCCGGTAGGTCGAATGACCTGTTCTACAAATACACCGCCAGATTTTTCTAATTCGTAATCTGCTGGAGTGGCACTTACATAGATGACTTGATTCTGAAGCGCTTCAAACTCTTCGAATTTTAAGGGTCTGTTATCCATAGCAGCCGGTAACCTAAAACCATATTCTACCAGATTTTCTTTCCGACTGCGATCACCACCGTACATGGCATGCACTTGTGAAATGGTGACATGGCTTTCATCGACCACCATAAGATAGTCATCGGGAAAATAATCCAATAAACAAAAGGGTCGTGTTCCTGGCTTTCGGCCATCTAAATAACGCGAGTAATTTTCTATACCAGAACAATAGCCAAGTTCTCTTATCATTTCTAAATCGAATTCGGTACGTTCTTTAAGTCGTTTTGCCTCGAGGTGCTTTCCAATATCTTTAAAATAATCGTATTGCTTTACGAGATCATCTTGAATATCGCGAATAGCATTCTGTAAAACGTCTGGTGAGGTTACGAACATATTTGCCGGATAGATGGTGAGGCGATCGTAGCGTTCTAAAACGGCATTTGTATTCACATCAAAAGCTTCGATGTCTTCAATTTCATCACCGAAAAAATGAATTCTGAAGGCGTGGTTGGCATAGCCCGGAAAGACATCAACGGTGTCTCCTTTTATTCTAAAATTACCATTTTTAAAGTCGGCCTCAGTTCTAGAATATAAACTTTGTACCAGTTGATGTAATAATTTGGTTCTAGAGATGACTTGATCGCGCTCTAGGGTGATTACATTTTTTTGAAATTCAACGGGATTCCCAATACCATATAAACAGGACACTGAAGCCACAACTAGCACATCGCGTCGGCCCGAAAGTAGGGAAGAGGTAGTGCTGAGACGCAACTTTTCAATTTCTTCATTAATAGATAGGTCTTTTTCGATATAAACACCAGATACAGGAATATAAGCCTCTGGCTGATAATAATCGTAGTAAGAGACAAAATATTCCACCGCATTGTCAGGAAAGAACTGTTTAAATTCAGAATACAACTGGGCAGCCAAAGTTTTATTATGAGCAAGAACCAATGTGGGGCGTTGCACCTTTTCAATGACATTGGCTACGGTAAAGGTCTTTCCAGAGCCTGTGACACCGAGAAGCGTTTGATAGGTGTCTGAATTGGTTATACCATCAGCCAAATGACTTATCGCTTGGGGTTGGTCTCCTGTGGGTTGAAATTCAGAACTTATTTTAAACTTCATAATATAAATCTACAATTATCTCACGTCTATTTTTAGCGTTTTAAAGTAAAATGGCCATTGTAGGTAACTCCATCTTCAAACTTTACAATAAACCAGTAATCGTTATTAGACAATAAGTTACCATTGTAAGCTCCATTCCAAATCCATGGTGCAGACTGTCTACGGGCTAAAAGTTTACCATATCTATCAAAAATAGTTAACTCCACAATATTTGCGTTCTGCCGTGCCCCGAAAATCTGCCAGACATCGTTATTACCATCCCCATTTGGTGTAAAGAATTTAGGAAATCCTAAGACCTCAAAAGACGTTTCAACCAACGCACAGCCATTTAAATCTCTCACATATAAAATGTGCTCACCCATGGAAACATTGGTAAAAATAGGAGAACTCACGTAAGGACCGCTACTATCATCCAAGGTAAACTGATAGTCGCCAGAACCAGAAATTGTAAAACTCACCTGATTATTTGGAGCTAAACCTTCAATGGTAATATTTTCTATGGTAGCAACTTCCGTTTCTAAAACAGTTATTTGTCTAGTATTAGAACATCCATTGGGGTCCGTGACCACCACCTCGTAAAGGCCTGCTTCGTTAATGTTGTTAAAGCTTGTGGTTACACCAGTATCTATACCATCTTTAAACCAATTGTAGTAGTAGTTGTTGGGCAAATCATTTAGTACGCCACCAAAGAGCGTAAGGGTTTCTGGATAATTGGATTGACAATAATACACCGTTTCATCATCCGATAATTCAGGGGTTTCTAAAACCAATAATTGTAACGGACTAATGCTGAAGCACGAATTATTCGATGTAATTTTAACGTAAATAACTTCATTATAAGGTGTAGTATTTTGATAGCTATTTGAAAGTGGATTGGTTTCAGTAAAAGCGTCTATTTCTGTTGCGTAAAATCTTAAGGTGGCGTTATTGGGAATCTGACTTTCTATGATGGTGCTAAGCGAATTCAAATCAAAATCCGCAATCCCGTCTAAAGTGTCTCCATCACAAGCTTCTAATGCTGGTAATTGAATAGCATTAAAGGTGGTTTGCAAGGTTAAACGCACTACCGCATAGCAATTAGCAGGATTAATGACGCGAGCAAAAACTACTTGATTGGGAATGGTATTTTCAAAACTATTTGGGTTAGCGATGGGATTGATATTTTGCTCGGCATTTCCCTCGCTAAGAAAAAAATTAGTGATGCTTAAGCTTGAGTCATTATTGATGAGCTGGTTGGTCGCGTCAAATAAATTAAAGGTACTTAAACCATCGGTATCTATATCACAGGTGGTAAGTGTGGCATCATTCCCTATAGGTAGCGGTGCATACTCTATAGAAATATCACCAAACGCTAAACAGTTGTTATCTAGTAAAACTTCTACTGAATAATTTCCTGCTTCCGTGACCTCATAGGTCGGGCAGTCAGGACAGCTATTACCAGTTTGCGGTACACCATCCTTAAACCAGGTGTACGTGGCATCCTCGTAAAATGCGTTTAAAGTAAGTGAACTACCCTCACAAAGCGCTGTATTGGTAGCTATAAGGCGGTCTGGTCCTAAATCTGTAGTTAACTCAAAACTACCGGCTTCTAAAAATACAGCAGAATCGTATCTGTAATTCTGTTCATCAGCAATAACGAGTTTTACATGATAACTTACATTAGGCACCACATTAGCCGTTGCCGTTAAAACGGCAGTTTGACCGTTAAAATTAATAGATGAAGCTGTTTCGTTGTACGTACCGAAATAAATATCATTTTGAGGTGGACAACTTCCAGGAACTCCAGGAGTCACAGTTGTCGCTTTTACTGGAATATTGGTATTAGGAACGACGGCGATATTTTCATATTGATTTTGACCCACTGTGGGCTTAATAAGAAAACCAAATAAATCTGAATATTGACAGCTATTAGGGTTATTTTCTTGATACTCTTCTGAAGCAAAAATATACCTGAAACTTACTTGAGAGGCCACAGCTTTAAAATCAAATTCAATAATGGTGGCGTTATAGGTATTACTTTCGTTAAGAGCAAATTCTAAATCCTCATCTCCAGACCAGTTATTGGCATCATCATCGCTTAAAGAATTATTAGGTCCGGGAACATTACTTAATCTTCCTGTACTAAGCACCAACCCATTTTGAAAAGGAAAATCACTACCATTGGCATCAAAATAGCCATAACTCTTTTCACCATTACTAAAATTACCACCGGAAACATTGGTGACCACAACATCGGTAATACAGTCGCTACCAATTAAAATATCTTCAACCAACTCCTGAGGTGAAAATGTGCTGTCGTCTACGGCTATATTTTGGGCAGAAGTCCATAAAAATCCGAAACAAATAAAAATAACACTAACTAATTTCATGCGCAATTTTAAGGAGTGCAAAGATACGAGACTTCGCCTTATATAATTGACAAGAAGGTGTTAAAAAGCAGTTATCGACGCAGGCTAAAATGTCCTGTTTTTGTACTCATTATACCATCTTTAATAATATGAGCCACATACCAGTAATCATCGGCTGGAGAGCGGTGGTTATTGTAGGTGCCATCCCAGCCTGCTGAATTTGAATTAAGGTTGATTATGAGTTTACCGTATCTATCAAAAATATTAATTTCAGAACCTGGTAAAGTTTCAATACCTGTAATGTGCCAAGTGTCAAAATTACCATCATTATTTGGTGTGAAAAACTTAGGAGCATCTATGACCAAGACTTCTCGTGTAACAGAGCTACAGCCATTTAAGTCTGTTATGGTAATCTCATTATATCCTAAAGGAACCTTGTTAAAAATAGGCGAAAGTTGAAAAGGACCATCATTAAGCTGAAACCTGTAATTTCCAGACCCGGTAATTGTCAAGGTAATGTTATTTGGATCTGAAAAATCTAACACATCAACCGTATTAATTATGGCAGACTCAGAGGACGAGACTTCAAAGGATGTGCTGTATTCGCAACCAAATTCATTAGTTATATTAACAGAATAGACGCCAATTTCTGAAATTTCTATAGACGAACTTGTACTACCTGTGGACCACAAATAGGTGGCGTTTGCATTAATAAAGGCATCTACAACTAAAGGTTCATCGCTAGAACATATCACCTGATCTTGGAGAACGAGTTCTGGTAATGGATGAACTATTAACCCAAAAGAAGTGATGGTATAACAGCCGGTGGTGATGTTTTCTACTCTAGCATATATAATGTCTTCATTTTGACCATAGTAATTAGGCCCTAGAGGACTGCTACCCGATAAGGCATCTGCTTCAGACCGGTAGAAAGTGATGTTAAAATTATTGAGGTTACCATCCTGAAAAATAAGGTCATTTGCATTAGTTAAGTTGAATAGCGCAGTGCCATCAGAAAATTCTTGACAAGCCTCTAAATTATCAATGGGGTTGATTTGAGGAAGTTCATCAATTTGAATATTAATCGGAATAATTCCAAAACAACCCGTGGTTGTTCTTGTAATTCTTGCGTAGAGCTCTGCATTGGTTGCATTGTAGGTGAATAAGGAATCAAGATTATTGATTTCATTTTGAGCATCTTCTAAAGAGGTGTAGTAGAAAATTTCCACATTAAAATTATTAATCAGCAACTCTTGACTTATTTCATTTAAATTAATAGTGTTTGATGTGTTATCACAAAAATTAAAAGTTGAGGTTTCAGCAATTTCTGGTGGCTGATTAACTATGAGCGTAAACGGAACTATGTTGTAACATTGAGTCGTATTATTTAATACCTTGAGATAAAGAACTTCGGTTGCTGATAGATTGCTGTAATCTTCGGGGTTTTCAATACTATTGAGATCGGTTTCTGCTTCTTCATAACTTTTAAAGTAAGCAAAGCTTAAGTTAAACTGTCGGCCTGCTAAGACGCTTAACTCTATGGCAGTTAAATCCCAAGTTAGGTTGTCCTCGTCATACGTGCCGCAAACCTCTAGAGATTGACCTTCTACAACATCTGGGAGATCAATAATATTAATATTGAATTCGGATACCTCATAACAACCATTATTGTTGGTTATTCTTGCATATAACGTATCAGGATTTGCGCTAGTAGTATAATTGAGGTCTACAGCATTAGTTCCTAATTCTGCATTGAGTGGTGTTGGATGAAAGGTTATTGTGAGCTCGTGAGGACTACCGTTTATAATTTCTTGAATTTTGGTATTGAGATCTATTTGGTAAGGCCCATTTCCGTTAAACCCGCAAACTGGGATATCGGTGGGCACGTTGTATTCAGGGGCCTGCCTTATTTCTAATTCAAACGTTGTAATTTTAAAACAACTGTTATAATTTTCATTCTCAAGCCGTACATATATCGTTTGGAAGTTATTTGTATTTTGATAAGGTTGGTTTTTATCTATCGCATTTACCCTGTCTTGTGCATCTTGAAGTGTTTCAAAATAGAGGACGTTTAAATTTTCCTGATTATTGATAATGATCTCGTCTTGTTGATTTAATATGTAATCGCCAGGAAGATTTATATCGTCTTGGCAACTTATAAAATTAGGCAAGTTACTGACCTCTATTTTAGGGGTGACGACAATATTAAATTCTGCAAGACTAAAACAGCTAAGACCTTCGCGTTCTGCTCTTAAAAATAGTTGGGTGGTACCAGTTGTGTAATCGCTGGGGTTGACAATTGCGTTAGTATTATTAAGCGCATCTGTATAATTGTTATAAAAGCTTAATATTAAATCCTCATTATTTAAATTATTCTCAAGGGCAATAGGTATGACAGTTTCTAAATTAAATTGTGCTGTATTGTCATCATCATCGTCACATACAATAATATCTTCAATAGGATTGAAAATAATATTACTTGAAATATTTATGGTTAGTGTTGTGATTTTTGAGCAGCCCGTTAAAAAATCTCTGGCTTTGGCATACAAAATTAAAGATTCTTCAGATGTTTCAAGGGTATCCCCTAAGGCATTAATGTTTTCTAAGGCGTCAGTTTCAGATTCATAAAGCACAATGTTAACCGCTGTCGGAATATCGGCCATAAATTCTCTCAATGGTCCAAGATTAATTAAAGTAGTTTCGCTTTCAGGATCAAATGCCCCACAATAATCATAGGTTTTTGGTTCAAAGAGAAAGGTGTCGTATATTTTTAAGTCTACCTCAGAAAACTTCAAACAGCCTTCGTATTCACCTCTTATATAAAGCGTTTTAGAATAGTTTGAGACCAAGTATGGGGTTGAGATATCGAGTGGATTGCTTTCCATAAACCTATCGTTCTCACTTTCATAATAGGTAATATCTAAATCATAACCCTGCGTTAGTTCTTCATTTACTTCTTCCAAATCGAATTCCAGAACACCGTCATTAGAAAGGTCATCGCAGCGCTCAATAAGGTTAGATTCTCCCAAAAGCGTTTGTGGGAGATTTACAAATAGATCAATTTTAGCTACGATGCCGCATTCTGTGCCCTCTGGTTTAATATACATGTAAGCAAATCCTCTATTCGGTTCTTGATTGGTTATACCTTCTTCTAAAATCACAGCACTTTGTACTAAGGCATCACCAAAACTGCGATGAAAAGTTACTGAGGCCGGACCTACTACATCAAAAACCTGTTCTCTTACTGGGCCTAATGGGAAAAAGATAAATTCTTGAAAACTACATTCTGATAAAAAGAATTTGACATCTTGAAGATCTGGTTCTTGGAGTCTTATTAAGGGAATGGGCTGTATTTTAAAACAGCCGCTGAATTGATCTTCTACCCGTGCAAAAATGATTTCTGCGTCTTCAGCAATTTCAAAAGATGAGCTTATAGCATTGGCATCATTTTCTGCATCTAATTCGTTAGTATGAAGACTAACAGTTCTGTTAAACTCAAAATTTGCTATTTCGAAATCAAAATAATTGGCAGTCTCAAATTTAATACCGTCTAAAAAATAGCGTCCACACATGGTAATGGTATAATCTTCATTGGTATTAGGAACGATGTTAACGAAGATATTAAAGCTTCCCAGCTGAAGACAACTACCATCCAAACTCTCAATTCTGACATAGACCGTGGCATTCTCTTGAGGTATTTCTACATTCGTATTGTAACCATTGCTATTATTTAATGCTTCTTCTTCAGAAAAATGATAGGAGATGTTGTAATTATTTGAAGGAAGATTTGCAAGGACTTCGGCAGTTATTGTCTCAAAATTAATAGGGGTAAGGTTATCACTGGGATTTTCATCACAGATATAAAGATCTTCGATGGGTTGAGCTGGTACAAAATCTAAAACTTCAACAGTGATGTCATCACTTAAAAAACAGGTGTTTTCACCAAAAGGAATGGTCACTTCCACAGCATAATTACCGCTAGACTGTACATTTAAACTTGCTGAGTTTTCGCCAATGATTTGGGTACCATTTAAAAACCAGTTGTAGATAGCCTGATTGTTGTTTACCGAAGCGTCTAAGGTTAATGAATTACCACATACAGTGACATCTTCACCTAGATTTATAGAAGCCCCAAAGCTGTTTGCGGATATAAAAACGCTAGAATCGAACCTTTGGTCTACATGATCTGCAATGACAAATTTAACATGGTAAGATTCACCAGGTACAATAGCTGTTTGTGCATTAAGCAGAATGGTTCGCCCTCTTAAATTCGTATCTTGAAAATTATAACCATCAAAATAAGCAACGTTCTGAGCATCGCAGAAACCGCTTATATTTGGTCTAATAGTGCTTGTTCCCACAGCAGTAGCAGTATTGGGTACATGGGCAATGTTGGTATAAGGATCTTCAGAGCCAGAAGGTTTTATAAGTATGGCAAAAACATCGTTAATGTCGCAGGGATATTCCTGCTGATATTCTTCTGAAGCGAAAATATAATTGAAACTAATAAAATCATTAGCAGATACAATATCAAACTCTAAAGTGGTAGCGTTTAAAGTCTCTTGAATGTTAAGTGTATTCTCTAAATCAGCATCAGTACTCCAATCAATTTCACCATCGCTTAGAGATTCAGTTATAAGGTTATTTCCCACCCTATTTATATTACCTGTAGATAAAATGATACCATTGGTTAATGGAAAATTGGAGTTATTGCGTTCAAAATAGCCATAGCTAGGAATGCCATTAACCATGCCATTAGTGTTAGACTCAACATTAGAAATAGAGATACAACCATCATCAATTATACTTTCTAATAAATCAGAAGGATTTAAATTATCATTGGTTGCAATCTGCTGAGCTTGCGCATGACACAGTATGAATGTCATAAAGAAAATGAAATATATAATTTTTCCATTCATACCATAATATGTAAGACCTGCTATATCAAAGGTGCAATTTCTTTTAGGTTAAAGGTAGTAAAAAGGGACGAATAACTTAAATTTTTAGCTTAAGTGTATTATCGTCTAAGGGTGAAATGGCCTTTAACCTCGAAGGATTCATTACCTCTGTTGATATTGGCTAAGAACCAATAGTCGGACTGCGGCATAAGATTTCCGTTGTAAGTACCATCCCAGCCTGGGGAGTTAGAATTAAGTTGTGTTAATAACTTTCCGTATCTATCAAAGATAGAAATGGTACTACCAGGAAGCGTTTCAATACCAACGATGTGCCAGGTATCAAAATTACCATCGTTATTAGGGGTGAGGAATTTAGGGGCGTCAATAACCAAGACTTCTTGGGTAACCTCAGCACAACCATTAAGATCAATAACAGTAATGGTGTGGTAACCAAGCGCTACATTTTGAAAAACATTAGAGGTTTGAGGGTCAAAATCGTCTAATTGATAGAGGTAATCACCAATACCACTTACGGTAACAGTAACGTTATTAGGATCGGAGAAGTCAATAACCTCAGTGAACTCGATATTTGCTGCTTCAGATTCAGAGACGGTAAAGGTTTCTGTGACTTGGCAGCCGTTAGCGGTGGTAACAGTAACGCTGTAGGTGCCAATGGCATTAATAGTAATCTCAGGTGAGGTTTCACCAGTAGACCAGAGATAGGCATCAGAAGTGTTAAACGTGTCAGCGCTTACCAGTAGGGGAAGATTATCTAAGCATATGACCTGATCTCCAATATCTACAACAGGAAGCGGATGAATAGTAACACCAAATTGTGTGATATCGTAACAGCCAGTTGCGATATTTTCAACCCGTGCAAAAATGATTTCTTGGTCAAAGGCAAAATAGCTATAGTCTACTTGGTTGAGCCCGTTATTAGCATCCTCTAAGCTATTGTAGTAGCTTACAGTGTATTGCTGAGGATCTTGATTACCAAGGATCTCATTATTTTGGTTGAGTAAGTTAAATTCTAATATACCGTCGTAATCATCATCACAAGCTACCAGATCGCTAGGAGGATTAGCTTGAGGGAGAGGATTAACCCTAAGATTAAAAGGATACACTTCGGCACAATGCGTTGTGGTAAACTCAGCTCTTACATAGAGCTGATCAAAGTTAGAAGTGTAGGTGTAATTGTTGTCTAATACATTTGTTGCATTGCGTGCATC
>Ga0207419_1002119_pt1 | contig 13499 bp, 11 predicted proteins | sample ElkSloMetagenome_4_FD_184723 | JGI IMG/M metagenome (GOLD analysis project Ga0207419, IMG submission 184723) | Hot spring microbial communities from Elkhorn Slough, Monterey Bay, USA - MD2A (version 2) | ecosystem: Environmental > Aquatic > Marine > Intertidal zone > Estuary: Microbial mat ... | reverse complement strand
AGAAACAAAACTATGTTGTTGCATTTAGAGAAGCTGCCGATCCTACTACTGATCCGCCTGAATTTAGCACTTATTTGGAAGGTACTCCTGACGCTGATAAATTCTGGGAACCGTTGAATTTGGAGGGACAGGTTCCAACAGGAGAAATAAAAATATATGTTCAAGCTAATGGTTCTGATGATGCTGACCCTGATAAGAATAATGGTACCGACATTGATGGAATTACTTTTGACTATATGGGAGAAGTAGAATCTCTTAAAGATAACACTAATGTTCCCTCCGAAGAAAATGAAACAGGTTTCACAGTAACAGTCTCTACTCCTGATGGCGGCTTGAAAAGATGTGTAAAAGTTGTGACATTATTAGGAGCAATGATAACATCTGAAGGGGATGATAAAAAAATTGGATGTCCGCCTAATAATTAAGTATTGATGTAAAATTAGATTAATCTTTTAATTCTAATCAGGGTAGTTCAACTCAATGAAACCAGACACGCGATTAAAATGCGATCGCCAAATTTCTCGTAAGCCTTTTACCTCCCTCGCCTCAAGTTCAAAGATTAGATATACCACCGGATATACTATTATTGAAGTTATGCTGGTTGTGACTTTAATGGGTGTATTTAGCGGAATAGCAGTTCCCGCTTGGAATGGGTTTGTTGGGCGTCAACAATTGCGTGCAGGTGCAAACCGAGTCTATTGGGCGATGCGAACTGCTCAAAGTGAAGCCAAACGTCAAAAAATTGCTGTTCAAGCCAGTTTTCGAGAGAAAGATAACCGAGTTCAATTCACCGTTCATCGACCGAATATTTTACCTGTTAATATTTCTGATTCTGCCTGGGAAAGCCTTCCTGTGGGTGTTCAAGTTGATCTCGGAGAAGATGAGACAACCCTGATAAAAGTTAATCCAGATACCAATAAAGTGACCACTTCTGATACTAATTATTATCGCGCATTATTCAACTATAAAGGTTGTCCAGTTTATAACCCCAGTAATGAATGTACTCAAACCTCTTTGCGTGCAAAAGGACGCTTGGGACTCAAACACAAAAACCTAAAAAATGCAAAACGTTGTGTGATTGTTTCTACTTTAATTGGAGTCGTTCGTACCGGACAAGATCAGTCCAAAAAAGAGTCCGGAACAAATCGATTTTGCTATTAAATTCTATCACAATCAGCAATAATTTGTAAACTATATTAAAATCCTACCCGTTTACAGCCCCCATTATTGGCAGGGGCGTTTCATTTTCTGCCAGAAATTGTAGAACCTAACCCCCCAACCCCCTTCCCTACGAGGGAATGGGGAGTTATTAAGAGTTGTAGATATTTAATAAATTTAAAAATCCTCCCCTCGCGATTAATAAATAGTCCCGACGGGACACCTTTTCCCTCTCCTCGTAGGAGAGGGTTAGGGAGAGGTAGAAGAGGGGTTTGGGGGCTAAACAATTTTCAAATGATTAAAGAATTGCTATATTAGATTGATTAATTTTTTACAAATCAAGTTCTATCGCAACATCAGATCATTTTCCGGAATAACTAGCGATCGCCTTGTCAAAATAGAATAGAGAGAGGCGGAGAATATTTAATTGAGATGAAACAAACTCGTTGGTTTTGCGATACAAAAATCAAAGTGATTTTAGCTGTTATTATGACAGGGGTAACAGTGCGATCAATTCCCTATCTCGCCCCCATTCACGCCCAAGATATTACTCAAGATAGCCTCGCCGTTGAGTTTAGCGATCGCTATGGACAATCCCTCGGAACGCTACTCAGCCGCGATCAAAATCATACCGCAGTTGTGCCATTAGCGCAAGTTTCCCCCCATTTTATTCAAGCGATTATTGCCGCAGAAGATAAACGATATTATCAACAAGGTGCTGTCGATAGTATAGCCATCGTTCGAGCGATTTTAGAAGCCATCCAAGCCCGAAAAATTGTCAGTGGTGCCTCGACAATTCCCATGCAACTCGCCCGAATGTTGGAACCTGCACCCACAACATTAGTTAATAAAAGTCAAGAAATTTGGTTGGCTTGGCGGTTATTTGCCGGAATGAATAAAGATGAAATTCTACAAGCCTATATCAACCGTTTACCCATGGGCGGAAATCTGTATGGGGTTGAGGCAGCTTCTCGGGCTTATTTTAACATTCCCGCCACAGATTTAAGCCTATCTCAAGCCAGTTTACTCGCCGCTTTACCCAATGATCCAACTGACTTAAATCCCTACTACAATTGGCAAGCTTTAAAACAACGACAACGCTATGTTTTAGATCGGATGGTTGCAGAGGGTTATATTACGTTAAATTATGCGAATCATGCCTATCAAGAAAATGTAGAATTACAACCCCCTCAACTGGATGCGATCGCCGCCCCGCACTTTTTATTTTGGGTATCTGAACAGATGTCTAATTCTGCTCAAAATATTCACCCAAAACCCCATATTCAAACCACATTAGATTTAAACATACAACAATTTGTAGAAGCCCAAGTTCGGCAAGTTGTGATGGCATTATCTAATCAAAATGTCAATCATGCCGCCGCAATTGTGATTAACAATCAAACCGGAGAAGTCTTAGCTTATGTGGGTTCTCCTAACTATTTTAATACTCTTAAACTCGGGAGTAATGACGGGGTTCAAGCCTTACGTCAACCCGGTTCAACATTAAAACCCTTTCTCTATGAACTTGCTTTAGAACAAGACATAATTCAACCCAATACAATTCTCGCTGATATTCCCACTTATTACGCGATTCCTGGTGCAAAACTCTACACCCCAACCGATTATAGCGAAACCTTTTTAGGCCCGGTGAGAGTGCGGTTAGCGTTGGCAAATTCCTTAAATATTCCGGCGGTTAGAGTCTTAGAAAAAGTTACCGTTCCCGTCTTTTTATCTCATTTAAAAACATTAGGATTTGAATCTTTAAACCATTCGCCCGAACACTATGGTTTAGGATTAAGTTTAGGCAGTGGAGAAGTCAAATTATGGGAACTAGCCCAAGCTTATGTAACGTTAGCAAATCAGGGACAGGTTAAACCGCTAGTAACAAGATTAACTGAAACTCCCCCTAAAAATTGTCTAGAAAACCATCAAATTTGTCAAGAGAAAACGCTCCAAATTCATACACCGGAGACTTGGCAAATTGTCACCGATATGTTGAGAGATTCTCATGCTAGGGCGGCAGCATTTGGAGTTGAATCTGTGTTAAATTTACCCTTTCCTGTTGCTGTGAAAACCGGAACATCTTCCGATCATCGTGATACTTGGACAGTTGGATTTACCCCTGATTATACCGTTGCAACTTGGGTGGGAAACTTCGACGGAAAACCGATGCAAAATGTCTCAGGAGTGATGGGTGCTGCCCCGTTGTGGAGTCGCATTATGATGCACTTACATTCCCAAGAAGAACCGCTTAATTTTTCGGTTCCTGCTGAGTTTGTAAAGTTACCAATTTGTGCAACAACCGGAAATAAACCCACATCAGAGTGTCAGTCAGGAATTGTCTTAGAATATTTTCATCAAGATGATATTCCCGCGTATCAAAATTCAGCCGAAAACTTGAAGTTATCTTCGGAATATAACGAATGGTTAGCCCAACAAAATCGATGGGATTTTACCTCAAATCAACTAAGAATTTTATCCCCTTTATCAGATGATTATTTTTTAATTAATCAAAATCAATCTGATCAACTCGAATTTAAAATTACCACAAAGACTCAACAACCTGTAGAATGGTGGTTAAATGATCAGAAATTAGCAACAAAAGCAGCTAACTCTCTATTTTGGCAAATGCAGCCGGGAAAATGGACGTTAACAGTTAAACAAGGCGATCGCACAGAAAGCGTTCAGTTTCAAGTTCAAGAGACTGAACCGAAACCCTATCGTCGAGGATTTTCTGTCGTTCAGTCTGACAATAGCAAATAATATTTCAGCCCAACTCAAACCTCAGTATTAATTAATCTTACCTTTCTTAATTGTGCTAAATGTTGCATAATAATATTATTCACAAAAGATGCCACCAGACTCAATCGAGATGAAACGTTTAGGAATTGTGACTGCATTGTTTGTGGGAACTGAAATATTAGTCAGTCATATTGCTTCTGCACAACTATCAGACAGCTTTGGGGCGATCGCAATTACTCCAGATGGGCAAGTTTGGGGTTATGCTTATGATTATCCTTCGCGAGAACAAGCCGAACAAAGGGCTTTAGAAGAATGTGGAGAATCAAATTGTCAAGTACAAGTTTGGTTTAAAAATGCCTGTGGTGCCGTGGCAAAAAACGAAGAAGGAAAACTAGGTTGGGCTTGGGCAGAGACTCGCAAACAAGCCGAAGCCTCAGCTGTTGCCGCTTGTGGAACCGGAACGTGTCGGATCGAAACCTGGGCTTGTACAACTCGTTATTGAGTCAAAATTAAGTCAAAAAATTCTAGATCATTGTGAATTTTTGACGGATTGGGTGTCACAACCGGAGTAAAGTCATCAAGAAGTCAGTTAAAGTTTATAATGAACTGGATCAACAAAATAATCATCGGATTAGGGTTAAGTTGTTTATTACTCCTGAGTGGTATTTCTCCAAGTTTTGCAGAGAACTTAGAAAATCATCAACTTCATGTGATTTCACCTAACCTAAAAGGGACTGAACTCCTGAAAGTTGTCGCCCAAGACTATACTCCCGAACAAACATTAGGTTATCGACGCGGACGAGATATATTATACAGCAAAGTTGACAATCACGACGGGATATTAAAAGGAATTTATACAGATTATACCATCAAACTCGATCCCAATTCTTCCGAACCTCGACAAACCGCCTATCAACAAGGTATTAACGCCGAACATATTTATCCTCAAAGTAAAGGGGCGAATGGTTCGGCAAAAAGTGATTTACACAGTCTTTATCCCTCTCGGGTTTATGTCAATAGTAGACGAGGAAATAACCCCTTTGCAGAAATTAATGATACTCAAACAGAAGGTTGGTTCCGGTTTGATCAATACCAAGAAATGAAACCCACAACATTAATTGACGAGTATAGCGAAGCCACTAAAAGCGCATTTGAACCCCGAGAAAGTAAGGAAGGAGACGTTGCCCGAGCGATGTTTTATTTCTATACTATTTATCGATATAAAGCGGATGCTGCCGACGCTAGATTCTTTCCCGCCCAACAAAAAACATTGTGTCAGTGGAATCTAGAAGATCCCGTTGATGACGAAGAAATAACTCGCTCTCATTTAGTCGCAGAATATCAAGGCAATGAAAATCCTTTTGTGATCGATTCAACCTTAGCGGCTAGAACCTATTGTTCTTCGTTATAACAATTAATTCTTGGTTTGTTTAAAAAATACATTGGTTCCCGAAATTGCACTCGGGAATCTTTTTTAATCGAAGGAAAAGTTTAGCTTTTTCGGATAAAGAAAATAGCACTACCAATCACAATAAATGCAATTCCCCATCCCACAGGGGCGCCGGGTAAAATATACTTAAGTAAAAGAGTCACAATCCCTGAAGTAATAAGTGACCAACCGATTGTCGTTCTATATTTCAACATTAACAAAAATCCTTAGATGAAGAAACAGGATATTAAATCCCAATCTCCTAATACAATTTATTCAGCATGGAGCAACTACACCATACTTTACATTTTTAAGATTAATGGATCATACCCCATAAAAACCTCTATCTCCAGACTTAGATACCCATTCAACCCAGGGTGAGATTCTGTACTGAGAAATGGGATCAATATAGCAATAAGAAATCATTTGTAAACGACTTTGCCTCCAAATCCCCTCCGAAGCGCGCCCCCCTTCCCCCCAACATTGGGGGGTGATCTCGATTACTTTTTTACTTCGCAGGTAACATTGCTATATTCGGGTACAGAATCTAAGTGAATTGATCTGTGTTGTTAGTCTTGAGTCACCTTAAACTGCGTCACTCCCTGCTGCAATTCTTGAGCAACTTGCATCAGTTGAGAAAAAGCTTGACGGACCTCTAAAGACTGCTGAGAACTCGCCTGGGCGATGGCTGCGACTTGTTGCATGGTTTCAGACAGGTGAGTTGAAGTTTGGGCTTGATGGTGAGCCGAAGTTGCAATTTCATTGACAAATTCATGGGTTTGATTACTCGCTTGTACAATTTCAGTCAGCGTTTGACGAGTTTTTTTCACCAACTCTGTTTCTTGAAGAACTCGTTTTAAACCCACTTTCATCGCTTGTATAACCTCGTGAGTTTCCGCTTGAATTTCCGCAATCATCTGTTCAATTTCTGCTGTCGCATTCCCTGACTGTTCGGCTAAAGTTCGCACTTCTGTCGCCACCATCGCAAACCCTCCTTCCTGATGACTCATGCGACTGGCTTCTACAGACGCATTTAATGCCAATACATGAGTCTGGTTAGCAAACTCATTAATCAATTTGACAATGCGTGAAATTTTTTGAGAAGATTCTCCCAAATGCTTCACTTTTATCGCAGTCCCTCGGATGGTTTTTTCGACAGTCAAAATCCCGTTAACCGTGCGGTTCATCGCCCGATCTCCTTCCTGTAAAATCTCCGCTACAGTTTGCACTTGAGTTTGGGCGGCTTGGGCGGAAGTTGAAACTGCTTCGATAGAATGAGTCAGGGTTTGAATTTGGGCTAAAGCCTCGACAATTGCTTCTGTTTGTTGGGAAATTTCACCAGATAAATTTTCCACTTCTTGCTCTCGTTCAGCAGCCGTTTGAGTGACAATGTTTGCACTTTGATGAACTTGAGCAACTAACTGTTGTAAACTCTCAATCGTGGCATTAAAAAAGTCGGCAACAGTTCCCATTACCCCTTCGCTCACCTGCGCTCGTACGGTTAAATCTCCTTGAAAAGAATCTTCTATTTGCCCTAAAAAGGTTTCGATTTGATGTTCGAGTTGTTGTTTTTGTTGCTGTTGCTCGTTCATCATTTTTTCGGCAAGGCTGCGACTTTCCTGAACTTGTTGCAAAAGTTGAGCTTGTTCGAGTGCATAACCCACTTGTAAACCGACTTGTTTAAACAGTTCGATTTCGGAGTTTTGCCATTGACGAGACTGACAACAGTGAGCTTCGATCACGTAAAGAGTTTGATTGACAAAAACAGGAATCATTAAAGCGGCTTGAACCTGCCATTGATAAAGTTGTTGTTTCTGATCCTTTGTAAGTGGGGCTTCTGTGAGATCACAAAGTGCAACTTCATCACCCTCAGAGAGTATTTTCAACAGTTTGTTATCAGGATACTTGACTTGAAAGACAGAACCCCTAATTTTTACATGATCTGCTCGTACAGCTTCGGCAATAATTTGAGTCTTTGGAGAACTTCTAACGTCCAACTCCTCAACTTCGGGCTGATATAAAATAATCCGATCCGCTGGCATCAATTCCAGCAACTCCTCAACGGCAGTTTGACAAATTTGTTGTGGATTGAGCGTTTGGCGAATGTGTAAACAAATCTGATTGAGTTGTTTAGCTTCTTGAGTCGCTTGTTGCTGTTGTTGTAGGAAGTTTTGGTTGAGGGCGTGTCCAACAGAAACGGCTAATTGTCGCACAAAATTGATTTCATGGCGTTGCCATTGACGAGACTCACTGCAATTGTGAACGATCAACAACCCGTGTAATTTTTGTTTGGCGATAATTGGTGCCGCTACTTTGGCTTTGACATACAAGCTTTTGAGTTGACGCAGATGAAAAGCTTCTAATGAAGATTTTTTGAGATCAGCGATCGCCATGAAATCACCTTTGAGATAGGGTTGAATGTCGTGAGTTGAACTGGGATCGTAGAGTTGATTACCCAATGCGCTCGGAAATTTCGGATCTACTGATTCTGCAACAATTTTACCTTCCCATTCCGTCTCAAACTGATAAATGCTGACGCGATCTACATTGAGGACAGCCCGAGTTTCTCCGACAACCGTTTTAAAAATCTCAGTCGGATTGAGGGACTCTTGCAGTATGGCATTAATTTGATTGAGGCGATGTTCTTGTTGAGCGACGGTTTGTTGGTGTTGGAGTAAGGTCAATTGATTGAGTGCTAGACTGACTTGATCGGTTAATTGTTTGAGAAAGTCTAACTCTGTCTCTTTCCAAATTCGGGCTTGAGTGGCGTGATTGATCACTAACAAACCATGAAGCTGCGTGGGCGTGATCAGGGGTGCAATTAAATGAGTTTTCGTTTTAGAAGATGCCAACAATTTTAGATAGGGCTGGAAGTTGGAAAGTTCGGTGTTGAGTTCACAGGTGTTGAGATTATCAATCCGGTGAACTCGTTTACGTCCCAGGATGGTGAGATCGGCTTCTGTCAAAGCTGCATTTTCCACTTTTAATCCTAAGAGATTCGGTAGGTTATTGACAACGGATTCGGCAACCACTCTCCCTGAACCGTTTTCACAATATTTGTAGATGAAAACTTGATCGGTTTTGAACAACTGACGCACTTGTTCGACAATCAGATCAAAGACTGATTCTATCGTTTTGCTGTTGCGAAGTTGGTAGGTGATATCGTTTAAGATTTTTGCTTTTTCAGCGTTGGCTTGCTGTTGGGCGAGGGCTGAAGCTTGATCGAGAGCATAGCCTAAGTGCATTGCTACACTCCGAATCAGATCAATATCGAGTTCTGTCCAAGCTCTTGGCCCTGAACATTGATGTGCAACTAATAAGCCTTTGAGTTGATTTTCTACCAAAATTGGGGCGACGAGATTGGCTTTCACCGCAAAGGGTTCGAGTTGACTGAGATGACATTCGGTTAAACCGGCTTCATAGATATTATCGGTGGCTTTGACTCGTCCTCGTTGGTAAGGTTGGACGTAGCGTTTGGCAAAACAAGGATCATCAATTTTGGCTCCAATTGCCGCAGGCCATTGACTATCAACGGATTCGGCGATGATTTTTCCATCCCATTCTGGCCCAAATTCGTACACCAAAACGCGATCGCAGTTTAAAGCATCTCGGGTTTCTTCAACAGCGCTCATTAAAATCTCATTGACGCAGGTAAATTGACGCAGGTGATCGTTAATCTGGTTTAAGCGTCGGGTTTGTTGAATAATGGCTTGTTGGTGTTGTCGCAGTCGCAGTTCATCGAGGGCGTAACTGAATTGTAGGGAAATTGCCCGGAAAAATTCGATTTCTGAAGGTTGCCAAAATCGAGGTTGATTACATTGATGAGCGATTAAGAAGCCGTAAAGCTGTTTTTCCCCTCTTGTTTTTTCTTCGTTAAGGTTGAGATTGCGAGTATAAACAGGAACGAGGAGTCTCGCTTGGACTTGTAAGGTTGTGAATTGATGAACCATCTGTTGATCAAGTCCGGCATCTTTAATATTGGCGATCGCTTGCACTTTGCCGTGACGATACTGTTCAGCATAGCGGGATAATCGGGGGTCAGTAATTTCTGCGTTTAGTAAAGATAACCACGGGCTTTCAACCGATTCTGTGATAATTTTTCCCTGAGTATTTTTCTTTGAAAAACTGGACGTTAATTGACAGATTACAACCCGATCTGTTTTTAAGGCTGAACGAACTTCCTGAACTAATGTTTTAAGTAATTCATCGCTGCTAATAGATTCCCGCAGTTGGGCTGTAATACGATCTAGGAGTTGGGCGCGTTGACTTGCTGCACCTTCTTTTTCAACTAATTCTTGAAGTTGATTGACTCGATATTCCATGTGAGAACGTAAAACAGCTAATTCTTTTGCAAGTGCTGTATTTTTTGCTGGATCTCCTAGACTCGCTTCGGATTCAGAGGAGTTCGCATCGGTTTCGACGACAAAAGATTGTACGGGAATAATAGCAGAATCGTTCATTGAGTTTGAGTGTTAATTGATGAAGGACGGATTTGAATAATAACTACAGTCAGCAGATTTTAAGCTCTCTATCTAGGGTTTGAGCTAATGTGTAGATGCTTCAAATGACTGATCAATTTCTATTCATTTTATTGAAAAAAAATCAATCATTTTTGTTTTTTATCCCCGATGATCAATAAAAGTTTCTATGCTAATTTGAGCAGAGCTAGAGTTCTGATGCAGTGAGAATTAATTGATCAGTTGTAGTCACTGATTTAACTTATTTCATCTTTTGACTTCGATGAGGTTAACTGATGCACTCATAATTAGATTGGTTCACAAAGATGATGTATAAACTTTGAGTTCTAGTTTTCTGATGGAGATTTATCTATCTCATTTCTTGTAATAACATTGTAACGAATTTTTTCAAAGATTGCTAAAGATTGTATCCAATCTTTGAAGTTAAATTTTAACCGTATCAAATAATATTTTCTTGTATTTTTATCAGTTGAATATTGTTTTAAGCCTGAAAAAAAAACCATTAACATACACCTCCGACTATTTAAAAACGTAAGTATTTTATCAATTTATGCACACTGAAACATCTCCAGTTACCCACTGGATAATAATGAATATGAAAAATATGACAACTAATCACATTTCTCTGCGATCAGATTATACCAACCTTGGTTTAGATCACCCTCGTCCTGATCGTAAAATTAACCGGAAAGTCTACTGTTTGTTTGCCCCTGAAAAGATGAGATTGACTTTCACTGTCTATCTTCAGTTGTCACAACACACCCTAAAATCAAATAACCTTAACAGATTAACTACTCCAATTGTGAAAAACCTGTTCCTTAAACTAAGATACCTATACTCGGGGTCTAATGTCAAGGGACTCATATAAAATTTATTTGATGTTATAATGCGAGCTTAATTTGCAGCTAGCACAAAAAAGGTAGAGATAACTCCCTACCTTTCCAAATTAATCTGTTAAACTGGGCGATTTAGTACCGATAACCGGACGACTGATCAGCTCTGTGAATAATGAAGCTTAAGACTTGGCACTGCTTCACATTGTCAAAACCAGCAACCCGAATGAAACACTTCGGATATTCTTGACGGCAGGCTTGAATTTCCATCATCACATCACGGACAGTGGTTGCATTGAACAGGGGCAGTTTCCACAATGTCCAATAGTGAACTTCTGGCTCTGCGGTTTCGTTGAACTCAACAGCCGGAATAAAACCCTGAGACAGCATATATTGAATTTGCTTGTCAATCTGAGCATCAGTCAACGGAGGCAGATAAGACAGAGTTTCGTAGCGACGCTCTTTGGGTAAAGTTTGCATTGCGATTTCCTAAAACGTTAAAAAAGGTATACAACAGTCCAGCGATCAGGCTCTATTCATCCTGAGTCGGTTCGGAATCTATCTGAAATTCGGGATGAGGACTGGTGTCAGACAAGGAAACCTGTGTCATCCGTTCAAGGTATTGACGGCGATGTTCCATATTGCCTTGCTGAATCGATTCACGCACCATTTCCGGTAAATAACCTCCCACCTCTTGAGCGAGATGTTCTCGCACCGTCATAATTCTGAAAGCCATTTCCTGGTTTTCCTGAAGCATCTCTTTGAGATACGCTTCACCGTCTTGAATTTTTCCGGTGGACGAGAATCCGCTCAACCAAATTGCTAGACCGGGGTTTGTCTCTTTTAATTGAGATGAAACCACCTGTACAGCTTGGTAGGTTAGGTAGCTTGTTAGTACCTTGGTCGTGTCTTTTGCAACTTTTTTGATATCCATGTCTGACACCAACCTCCAAGAGTTCTGAGTTTTGAATTCTAAGTTTATCTAGTTATTGCTTAAAATTCATCCTCATCACTCTGGAAGTGGATTTAGACTGTATCCATTGCTTCAAACTCGAACTTGATTTCTTTCCACAGTTCGCAAGCAACAGCCAGTTCAGGACTCCACTTGGTCGCTTCACGGATGACGTCGCCGCCTTCACGGAACAGGTTACGGCCTTCGTTACGTGCTTGGATACAAGCTTCGAGAGCAACCCGGTTTGCAGTTGCACCAGGAGCATTACCCCAGGGGTGTCCGAGAGTACCACCACCGAACTGTAAGCAGGAGTCGTCGCCGAAGATTTCAACCAACGCCGGCATATGCCATACGTGGATACCACCGGAGGCTACAGGCATTACACCCGGCATAGAAGCCCAATCTTGAGTGAAGAAAATACCGCGTTCACGGTCTTGTTCGATGTGATCTTCACGCATTAGGTCTACAAAACCCATGGTGATACCTTTTTCACCTTCGAGTTTACCCACAACAGTACCGGAGTGGAGGTGATCACCACCGGACATCCGTAAGCACTTGGCGAGGACGCGGAAGTGAATTCCGTGGTTGCGTTGACGGTCAATTACCGCGTGCATTGCCCGGTGAATGTGGAGTAACAGACCGTTACGACGACACCATTTTGCTAAGGTTGTATTCGCGGTGAAACCTCCTGTGAGGTAGTCGTGCATGATGATCGGGGTGCCAATTTCTTTGGCAAATTCTGCCCGTTCCAGCATTTCTTCGCAGGTGGGAGCGGTAACGTTGAGGTAGTGACCTTTAACTTCTCCGGTTTCTGCTTGAGCTTTTTCGATAGCTTCTTGAACGAACAGGAAGCGATCACGCCAGCGCATGAAGGGCTGAGAGTTAATGTTTTCGTCGTCTTTGGTGAAGTCTAAGCCACCCCGCAGACATTCATATACAGCACGTCCGTAGTTCTTTGCCGATAAACCGAGTTTGGGTTTAATGGTACAACCGAGGAGCGGACGACCGTATTTGTTGAGTTTGTCGCGTTCTACGGTAATTCCGTGAGGAGGACCTTGGAAGGTCTTCATGTAAGCGATAGGAATGCGTAGATCTTCTAAACGCAGCGATCGCAGTGCTTTAAATCCAAATACGTTACCTACAATCGAGGTCAACATATTGGTAACAGAGCCTTCCTCAAACAGATCGAGAGGATAAGCAACAAAACAGAAGTATTGATTATCTTCTCCGGGAACGGATTCGATATCATAACAACGGCCTTTGTAGCGGTCGAGGTCAGTTAATAAGTCCGTCCATACTGTTGTCCAGGTTCCAGTCGAGGACTCAGCCGCAATTGCTGCTCCTGCTTCTTCGGGAGGAACTCCCGGCTGAGGGCTGAAACGAAATGCAGCCAGAATATCTGTATCTTTCGGCGTATAGTCGGGCGTGTAATAAGTCAGTTTATAGTCTTTTACACCAGCTTGGTAGCCAGCTTTTGACTGAGTTCGAGTTTGCGAGTAAGCCATAACTCCTTGATATCTCCCTTGTCGGAATCGCTTATATTTTGGTCTTTGTGCCAAGATATTTAAGATAGTATCAAGAATCTGTCCCCATTTACCTTGAATATTTTTAAGTTTTACATAATATTTCTTTATATTTCTTTATATTTACCTACATTTTGAGAGATCAAGCTAGATTTCTGTTTTCTGTATCACTAAATTGTCACGATAAATGTTAACTTTTTTAAAGATTATGACGTTTTTCCAAAGGGTTGTCTCTTTTTTTCAGGATTGATAGAGAGTTTGTTGTTGTTAACCTCACCCCAACCCCTCTCCTACAAGCAGGGCCGTGCGCGTTAAGGCCCTAAAACTTGATTTGTGGGGGGGTGGGGAGGTAGGGAGGTAGGGAGGTAGGGACGATTTTTATTA
>Ga0207419_1002117_pt1 | contig 13520 bp, 13 predicted proteins | sample ElkSloMetagenome_4_FD_184723 | JGI IMG/M metagenome (GOLD analysis project Ga0207419, IMG submission 184723) | Hot spring microbial communities from Elkhorn Slough, Monterey Bay, USA - MD2A (version 2) | ecosystem: Environmental > Aquatic > Marine > Intertidal zone > Estuary: Microbial mat ... | reverse complement strand
AAAAGCTTACCTTTACTTAAACGATTGAGCGTAATTGCTCAATTTGGGTTTAATTCATATCAGACCCGACGCTTTGGCGCCAGAATTAATTATAAAAGCTGAATAACATATTTAATCGTAATTCCATCATTGATAAGTCTGTACCCAATAACAAAACGTCTTGCTACCATGTTATAAGACAGGAAGCTTTTAAAGAAAGTTGATAATTCATAATTTCGGGTAAAAAATAAATGGTGTTAACACAACTTGATGACCTCTTGAAATTAAACAAAGGTCTTTCTCCAAAAAAGATAGCTGTTGCAGCGGCGGAAGATGAACATGTTTTAAAATCCTTAAAACTTGCAATCGAAAAAAAGCTGATCATCCCAGTCCTAGTAGGGGAAAAAACAAAAATAAAAAAAATCGCTTCTGCCATTGGTTTGGATATATCTACATTTGAAATTCATGAAGAAGCCTCGCCAAAGGAAGCCGCATTAACAGCTGTAAGAATTATTCATTCTGGAGAAGCAGATATTCTGATGAAAGGGATGGTCACTACTGCACACCTGCTGAAAGCCGTATTAAATAAAGACTTTGGCCTCAAATTAAGCACAACACTAAGTCATTTGGCAATTTTTGAACTTCATCATTATCATAAATTATTAGGTATCAGTGATGCAGCCATGAATATTGCTCCCAGTAAAGAGGAAAAAGTTGCTATTGTAAACAATGCTGTTTCAATTTTTAATGGTCTTGGATATACACTGCCCAAGGTTGCGGCTTTGGCTCCTCTGGAAATTGTAAATCCCAAAATTGAATCTACAACAGATGCCGCATTGCTGTCTGCGATGAACAGAAAAGGGCAAATAAAAAACTGTCTTCTGGAGGGGCCGTATGCCCTTGATATAGCTGTTTCCAAAGAAGCGGCCGGACATAAAAAAATTGATCATCCGGTGGCAGGCGATGCTGACATTCTTATCACACCTGACTTGAATTCAGGCAATATCTTATACAAATCACTGGCATTTTTGGGAGGAGGTGTTTCTGCATCCATCATTGCAGGGGCGCGTGTACCGATTGTGCTTACGTCCCGGTCCGATAGCGAAATGAGTAAACTTTATTCAATTGCATTGGCCTCTGCCTTAAATCGTTAATATTCAATAACATAATCAATAATTCATAAACCAGAAAATTAAAATTTTTCACTCATGCCCGATCATCAAGTTCTAGTTATAAATCCTGGTTCAACCAGTACAAAAATAGCCGTATATATCAATACAAGAGTTGTTTTTTTAAAAAGCATTCGTCACCAGTTGGAGGAACTTAAAAAGTTTAAAAATATTAGTGAACAGTTTGAGTTCAGAAAAAATATTATTTTACATGAGCTGAAGATTGCAGAAATTGATCTCAATGCCATTGAGGCAGTTGTTGGCAGGGGTGGATTAATCCGTCCTATTAAATCTGGCGTATATGCAATCAATGAAGCCATGAAGAAAGACCTCAGCAAGGGCATACTCGGAGAACATGCTTCAAATCTCGGCGGCCTGATTGCCGACAGCATTGCCCGCTCTTTGCCCAATGCAAAAGCATTTATTGCTGATCCGGTGGTGGTAGATGAACTCCGCGATGTGGCAAGAATAGCCGGGCATCCCAAATTCAAGCGATACAGCATTTTTCATGCACTTAACCAAAAGGCTACCGCTCGCTCATATTCCCGTTTACTAAACCAAACATATGAAGAGCTAAATCTCATTATTGCCCATATGGGCGGTGGCATTTCGATTGGTGCACATTTTAAAGGGCAGGTGATTGATGTGAATCAGGCGCTCGATGGCGAAGGTCCTTTTTCACCCGAACGTTCGGGTACTTTGCCTGTAGCTGCCCTTGCCCGGATGTGTTTCTCAGGGGAGTACTCACTTGAAGACGTAAAAAAAATGATTACCGGCGAGGGAGGATACGTGGCATATTTTAATACCAACAGTGCTTATGAAATCGAGATGCTGGCCAATGATGGAAACAAAAAAGCCAAACTCATTCAGGAAGCAATGAGCTACCAGGTAGCTAAACATATCGGCGCCATGGCTACTGTGCTGCAAGGCGATGTAGATGCAATTATACTCACCGGAGGTATAGCCAACAATACCATGGTGGTGGAATATATAAAAAAAATGGTCTCATTCATTGCACCTGTTGTGATTTATCCGGGTGAAGATGAGATGCATGCACTTGCCATGAATGGATTGCGCGTAATCCGTAAACAGGTGGAGGTATTGCAGTATGAGGAAAAGAATATGGTGAATACGAACCCATATCCTAAAGAAAATTAAGGGGTGGAAACTGCCACAGGCAATATTTTACCATTAAAGTAGGTATCGCCCGAGAGGCAAAAATGACCAATAAAGGCAGCCATTTCTCCTGCAGATAAGGGAGCCTTCATCCCCGGAAAAGCTTCTTCCAGCATTTCTGTCTGGGCAGCCCCAATTGCAAGACAATTCACAGAAATCTTTTGCTCTTTGAATTCTTCAGCCAAACATTCGGTTAAACTGGCAACAGATGCCTTGGAGGCACTGTAATACGATAATCCGGGAAATTTACTGCTTCCCTGGAAGCCACCCATGCTCCCTATATTAACTGCATGCAGTTTTTCTCCTTTTAATCCGGCAGCAATCCTTATCAGCATTGCAGGGACAAACAGATTTACCTGGAAAGTACGTAAAGCATCACGATACGTAACTTGTTCAAAAGGTTTGTTAATCAGATTTCCTGCATTATTCAACAAAATATCTACAGAGGGCAATTTCTTACTTATTTCCTCCCTGAGTGCTTCTTCATTATCCAGGTAATGGGTAAGATCAAGGGCAAGTGGCAATACCGTTGAAGAGGGGTTTATACCCCGGCATTGCAGTTCCAGCTTTTTAAGGTTATCTGCATTTCTGGCAATAGCCAGGATTTTATGTTCGCCTGCTTTGGTAAAATATTTTACAGTTTCATATCCTATGCCGCTACTGGCTCCTGTAACAATAATATTCATATCTGTTTGTTTTTAAATATATGATAAACTACGTGCGATATATGTTAGGTTCAAATGGGGAGTACCCGATATTTCCCAGTGCAAATTGTAGAAGGAACATAATCTGTTAAAGTAATTTTCCACAAAGAAACCGCTTTTGGTTTAAAGCTAAACGGGTTGATGAAAATTTCCGGATAATCTGAGCCAAATTAAATACTGAACCAAGGATATTACATGAAAAGGCTTAATTTTGTTTACCGAATATAACTTGTTTTTGGGTAATTTACCCGCATTGAACTATCAAATGACTGCATTCGTGAAAAATATCATGCCATTTAACCCAATTTTTATGAAAAGGTTCGTTCTGCTTTTCCTGCTGGCATGCACAGGAGTTGTTTCAGCACAGGAAGACGACGAGCCACTGAGCCTCCGCGACAGACTCTACTTTGGAGGTAATTTTGGCTTACAATTCGGTTCGATCACCCGGGTGGAGATCTCGCCCCTGGTAGGTTACCGCATTACACCTCGTTTCTCGTCAGGCGTAGGAATAACCTACATCTATCATAAAGAAGAAACTTTCTTTTCTGATTTTGAAACCAGCATCTACGGGGGCAAGGTGTTCACACGTCTGGAGCTCATCAAAGACTTTAACAAATTCATTCCGCTTGGGTTTAATGGTGGTTTGTTTGCCCAGGTAGAATATGAACCATTAAATATTGAATCGCGTATTTTTCATCCCTTTGGCCTTGAAGCAGAACGCTACTGGTATCATGGTGTTTTTGCAGGTGGCGGGCTAAACCTTCCCCTGGGAGGGCGGGCTTCCGTAAATTTCATGGTGCTTTACGATCTAAACCATTCCACACGAAGCCCTTATGCTGATCCATATGTTATTCGTTTTGGGATAAACTTTTAATAAATTGGTTCTACCACGAATTTAATGGTAACTTGCAATTTGTTTTATATATGGTTGAAATATAGTTTATATGGTGGTATTTTGGATTTCAGAAGTTGGAAATTTATCAGCTTTAAAAAGAGTTGGTAAAGGATATTTATAAGTTAAGCAGTTCTTTTCCCTCTGATGAAAAGTATGTTCTTGTACAGCAAATAAATAAAGCAGCAGTTCCAGTTGTCTCTAATATTGCAGAAGGAACAAGCAGGAATGGTTTCCAGGAGAAAATACATTTTATTAATATATCTTATAGTTCTTTAATGGAAATTGTTTGCCAAACAGAGATAGCTTTTGAATTAGGATACATAAACAAGTATGTATTTGAAAATATTTCGAAAAAGGTAAAAAAAACTATCAGTAAAAATGGCAACTATATTGCGTTGCTCAAGAAAAGCAACATTTAAACCACATCTCAACCACATTTACAACAATATTTAAACAGTATTTTAGGTCCTGTAAAAATATTTAACCACTAAAATAAGGGTAGTACCATTAATTATTATTTGCATGGAGATATTTAGTACGTATAACCTGATAATTGAGGCTTCCTTAATCCTAATTATCAGCTATTTTTTTACAATCTTATCAAAGAAAACAAATATCCCCAGTGTGCTGATGCTTATTGGCTTAGGAATACTGATAAAACAAGCACTTAAATTTTTTGGCTATCAGTATTTCGATTTATTTTCCGTCCTCGAAATACTTGGGGTCATTGGGGTAATTATGATTGTGCTTGAGGCAGCGCTCGATTTGAAAATTACACGTGAAAAGTGGCCTATAATCTGGAAAGCACTTTTAATATCCTTTGTGAGTCTGCTGGTAACATCCACTTCCATTTCATTTCTTTTTGTCAAATACCTCCATGTTGAGTTTGGCATTGCCCTGCTTTATGCACTTCCGCTTTCGGTGGTTAGCAGTGCCATTATCATTCCCAGTGTTGAAAATTTACCTGCTGAGAAAAAAGAATTTATGGTTTATGAAAGCACCCTTTCTGATATTATGGGCATCATGTTTTTTTATTTTCTGTTGAGGGCATTACATCTGGATGGTTTCTGGAATATTTCCCTTACCCTTACAGGAAATTTTTTTCTTACCATTGTTGTTTCACTTTTAGCCAGTTATTTTCTTGTTATTCTTTTCCAGGGAATAAAAACCCAGGTGAAGTTATTTGTGCTAATAGCGGCCCTGGTAATTCTTTACTCCCTGGGCAAAATATTGCATCTGAGTTCCCTCTTTATCATTTTAATATTTGGCCTTGTTCTGGATAACCACCACATCTTCTTTAGAGGAAAAATGCAGCGCTTTTTAGACCGATCCGCCGTGGAGGGGATTTATAAAGATTTCAAAATTATCACCCTGGAATCGTCTTTTGTTGTACGTACCTTTTTCTTCGTGGTATTCGGTTATTCCCTGTCCTTAATTTCACTGTTTAAGTGGGAAGTATTGCTCATCAGTATGCTCATACTGCTTATCATATATGGTTTCAGAGCTTTGTTAATGTATATTTTTATCCGTCGCGACCTTTATCCGGAAATATGGTCCTCACCGCGCGGATTGATTACTATTTTATTGTTTTATGCCATTCCTGAGGAATATACAGTTCCTGAGTTTGAAAATGGTATTTTGCTTTTTATCATTCTCTTTACCAGCGGAATAATGGCACTTTCGCTTATCTCAGATGGGAAAAAAAGAAAAAAACCATCAGTTACCGATATAAGTTTTTTAAAAACTGACAGCAGCAATGAGGAGGATATTAACAAGGTCAGGAACGATGAAGCTCAAAAAGAGTAATTTCGGGTAACATGCCTACACGGCCCGGGTAGCCAATATAACCAAACCCGCGATTTACATATAAATGTTGTTTCCCTTCCGTATATAAACCGGCCCAGCGCGGGTATTTATATTTTACTGGGCTCCATTTGATGTTCCCTAAATTAATACCGAACTGCATTCCATGTGTGTGGCCGGAGAGTGTGAGCTGAATGTCTGACATCTCCCGCACTTGTTCATCCCAGTGAGTTGGATCATGGCTAAGCAGGATACGAAAGTGATTCTTACTTTGTACCAGTGTCTTCTTTAAATCGCCATATTGCTTAAATGGAGGCAATCCCCAGTTCTCAACACCTAGTATATCAATAAACTCTCCCTTTAAAGATATGGTTTCAGCTTCATTCAATAGCAACCTGAAACCCATGGCACTTATATTCTTTTTCAGATTTTGCAAATTGTTTTCTTTTGCCTCTTTGGTTTCCCATTCATAATAATCACCATAATCATGATTTCCAAGACTGGCAAATTTTCCGATACGGGCATTTATTTTTGAAAACACCGGCAACCACCCTTGCATTTCCTCAGTATAATTATTAACCATGTCCCCGGTAAATAACACAATGTCGGGTTTTTGTCGATTAAGCAATTCTATTGCTTCTTCTATTTCATTTTTATGTCCGTGCAGGCTCCCCAGATGTATATCTGATATTTGTACAATGCGCAAACCTTCAAAAGATGGAGGAAGATCATCAAAAGTTAACGATACTTTTTCCACCTGAAACTGGAATCTTCCTCTTACCATACCATAAAGTACTGAAAAAAACGGAATGGCTGATAAAATAAGTCCGGTACGGGAGAGAAACTGAAGCCTCGTGATCCCACCGGTAGGTTTTTCCCCGCCAGTGAAAAGCGGTTTTAACGAATGAAACGCCCATGTAGCCACAGCCGCTATATCCTCCAGCAAGTGAAAAAATACAAAAACCATTTTGGGAATATAGATCATCATAAAAAGCCCAAAAAAAGTAAAGTATACATTAAATGCGCCTGGCACACGATCAGGCTCAGGAGTATATCGTAAATAAATCAACACACCCACAAAGGCCAGCGTGAAAATCCAATAGATGGCAAAAACAATGGTTTGGATACTTATAAACCAATCCTTTGAAAGCAGGTAAATGCCTTTAAAGGCATAAAGATCAATAATAACTATAAAAATAATGAGGGAGATAATCATTTGAGGGAGTCTTGATTTCATTTATATTCTTTAAATTCTTTGCATCAAATTAATGTGCCATATTAAACAACGCATTTGAATGATTGTTTGTAGTTCAGTATTTAAGTTAATAAGAGGAACAAAAATTTTGAAAGGGAGAATGAGCCATTCCATTATAGATATTGATTTTTTACCAGAACTTGCCTTTAAAACCACAACCAGCAGTGGGAAAGGAGGTCAGCACGTAAATAAGGTTTCCAGCCGGGCCGTTTTAAAATTTAATGTATATAAATCTGAACTTCTTTCGAAGGAACAAAAAGAGATCCTTACCTCAGCATTGGGAAAGCGACTGGATACTAAGGGAAACCTCCAGATGTCCTCACAAAAAACACGTTCACAGCACCAAAATAAAACCCTTGTTATAGAAAGGTTTTATTCCCTGCTTGAAAATGCCTTATTGCCCGAAACCGAAAGAATTCCGACTAAACCCACCAGAGGCAGCAAAGTCAAAAGGATAAAAAAGAAAAAACATATAGCAGAAAAAAAACAAAGAAGACAAAAACCCGGGATGGATTCATTTCCTGAATAATATGAAACAACTGCACTTAACTTAAGTTACCTTATTAAAAAAATTAAAATTTTCAATTCGAATTTATGGATGCAAATGAGCAGTTTTTGAAAGATGTTTTAAATGGACTATCAGATAAACCAAAACATCTCGATTCAAAATATTTTTATAATGACAACGGGGATAGGCTTTTTCAGGAAATCTGCAACCTTCCCGAATATTATTTAACCCGGGCAGAGCGGAATATTTTCGAACATCAATGGGAAGATATTTTGAATATTTTCTCTGATAATGGCTTATCCTTTAACCTTATCGAACTCGGCTCCGGAGATGGTTCCAAAACCAGGGAACTCATTGGAAACTTTCTGAAAAAGCAAAAGAATTTTGTGTATACCCCCATAGATATCTCCCCGGATATATTACACCAACTGGAATTAGCATTTAAAGAAGATTTTCCCAGGCTTAAAATTGATTGTGCTCCGGGTGATTACTTTGTTGCCCTGCATGCCCTGAACAATAGCATTTGTGACAAAAAAGTTATCTTGTTCCTGGGTTCAACCATTGGCAATTACAACTATGATGATGCTGTTCTGTTTTTAAAAAGTATTCATAAAGAATTAAACCCTGGAGATATGATTCTTACTGGATTTGATTTAAAGAAGGATCCATATGTCATCTTACAGGCATACAATGATAAACATGGAATTACCCGTAAATTTAATTTAAATTTATTGCACCGTATTAATAGTGAGCTTCATGCCGATATTGATGTTGATGCATTTTATCATTATCCTACTTATAATCCTGCATCAGGAGAAGCAAAAAGTTATCTTATAAGCGAAAGAGATCAGTCGGTAACCATTCATGGCAAAACCGTATTTTTTGCCAGACATGAATCCGTATTTATGGAAGTATCACGAAAGTTTAGTTTAGAAGAAATAGAAAGCATGGCCAGGGATTCCGGATTTAAAGTGGTCACCCATCTTTTTGATGAGAATCAGTATTTTACTGATAGTATTTGGAAAGTATGATTTAAATATTGCGTATGTGTTATTTTGTAAATGTTAATCATTCGCGGGAAGCTTTATATAAACGATACGGCACCAGTGTTCCGGACACAAAACCATATGATTCTTCTTTGTTTACTTCTGGATTTACCTTTCCAAAAGTTCCGGTATTGAAATCAGACGGGGAAAAATCAATGGAAATTATGCAATGGGGTCTTATCCCATTCTGGGTGAAAGATGAAAAAACTGCCAATACGATAAAATCAAAAACCTTAAATGCCCGCATTGAGAGTGCTGATAAAAAAGCCTCGTATCGGCATACATTGAAAAAGAATCGCTGCATTATACCTGTAAAAGGGTTTTTTGAGTGGCAACACAGGCAGAATAGGAAGATTCCCTGGTATATTCAGGTAAAAAATCAGGAAATATTTGGCATTGCAGGTCTTTATGATGAATGGACCAACCGGGAAACAGGAGAGATTATGAAAAGTTTTTCCATTCTTACGCGTGACGCAAATGCTTTAATGGCAGAAATACATAATACCGCTAAACGCATGCCGGTAGTATTGTCAGAAGATATGGAGGACTTTTGGGTAGATACGAAAAATTCACCACAGGAAGCGCTTGCAAATGTTCAACAATCCATTGATGGTTTATTAAGGGCCTATACCATCACAGACAGCATAAACAAAAGAGGTACAGATACTTCAAATAATAATATCCTTAATAAAGTAGAATATACTGATCCAAAGCAAGGTAAACTTTTCTGAGAGTCTATTCCGAAATGGAATAAACCCGTGCAAGCCATTGTTTGTATTCAACTTCCATATTACCAACCACAACAGGGTATTGTGTCGCCATATTCTCACTTTCTGTCGGATCCTCCTTCATATTGTACAAATGCCATGGCTGGTCGAGCCCATTGCGGACAAGCTTCCATTCTTTTTTACGCATTGCTTGTCCTTTGCCCCATTCCCAGTAAAGGCTTCCGTCTCTGTCCAATGTATCCGACTCAAACACACCTGCAAAACTCCTTCCTTCCATTGGCAGGATAGGCATTTCATTTATTTTTTCAGGATAATCCGCTTCAGCCAGTTCAACAAAGGTTGGCATAAAATCAACAAAATGGCCGGAATACTCAGTAAATCTTCCTGGATTTTTAATTCCTTCAGGCCAGTATATGATACAGGGTGTATTTATACCCCCCTCATAACTATAATTTTTGTAAAATTTAAAAGGGGTATTGCTTACATTTGCCCAATGAGGTCCTAAGGAGGTCCACCGGGTCATTTCTCCAATCTCTCCATAACCAGGTATATTGACTACTTCTGCAGAACTGCCATTGTCAGAAACAAAAATGACAACGGTGTTTTCCAGTTCATTCATCGTTCTTAATTTATGAATTACCTTGCCAATATTTTGATCCAGCCGATCAATCATTGCAGCATAAACCTCCATGGTGCGCTCTTCTTCAGCCTGCGTTTCTTTACTGAGTTCATTCCATGGAGTATATGTAGGCTCAGTTAACTCATAGTTCTCATAAATTAAACCTAATTCCTTTTGTTTGGCAAAACGCTGCTTTCTAATCTGATCATAACCAGCTGAATATTTACCTTTATACTTTTGAATATCTTCCGGCCAGGCCATTAACGGATCATGCGGTGCGGTGTAAGCAAGATATAAAAAGAAGGGATTTGTGTCTTCTTTTGTTTCATCAAGCCACTCAAGGGCATATCGGGTAAAATAATCCGTAGTATAAAAATCATCAGAGGGTGGGGTATAGGGCTGGTATTCCATACTATCAATGCACCAGACACGATTAGCGCGTTTTTGAGCAGGAACACCTTCGCCAGGACGCTGGTTTCCTGGATTAAAATGGTTACATGCTCCGTCGCGCAAACCATAATAATGGTCAAAGCCCAAAGTCACCGGGTTTTGAATGCCATGGTGCTTTCCAGACCAAAAAGTGGTGTATCCTGCGTTCCTCAGAATTTGACCAAGGGTAGCACCATTGGCAATTGTATTTGTATGGTTGCGGCCAAATCCCACCTGTTGGGCATATAATCCCGTAAGCAGACTGGCTCGTGAAGGAAAACATTTTGAAGTGTTGTAAAATTGCGTAAATCTAATTCCCTGGTTTGCAAGAGAATCTAAATGGGGCGTTTCAATTTCACCACCGTAACAACCAAGATCAGAATAGCCCATATCGTCAGCAAGAATTAAAACAATATTGGGTCGGTTGTCTTTGTTTTTATCATCATCGGCCGTTTGACAGGAAACCAGCAATGCAGTCCCAGCAAACAAACAGCAAGAAGGTAAATTTATCTTCATCGGGTGTAGTTTAGATATTTGAATATCATCAATAATAGTAAAATATGCTATATAAAGATGTGTTTTAATCCATAGAATGAGTATAAACAACAAATTTTAAAAATGAGGTAAATCCAGAAAAATTCAGATTCTTTTAAAATTTTGGATAATTTTGACATAAATTAAACCCCTAAAAAATGTATAACTGGCTGTTTTATCTGTTTCTGTTTATCATAATTCTTGATTTTATTGTAGAACGATTCTTAGATTATCTGAATACCACAGCTTTAAAACCTGAATTACCTCCGGAAGGAAGAGATATTTACGATGAAGAAAAGTACCGGAAGTCTCAACTCTACAAGCGGGAAAATGACCGTTTTGGATTATTAACCAGCACATTAAGTTTTGTAATCATCCTTTTCATGCTCATTTTCGGTGGATTTGCCTGGCTGAATTCATGGGTAACAGGAATCACAGAAAATCCAATATGGTCAGCTTTGCTGTTTTTTGGCATTTTAGGAGTAGCTTCAGATATTTTGAGTACACCTTTTTCTGTTTACCATACTTTTCGGATAGAAGAAAAATACGGCTTTAATACCACTACACCCAAAACATTCATTTTTGATAAAATAAAAGGCTGGGTGCTCAGTGCAATTCTGGGTGGTGGAGTACTTGCCCTTATCGTATGGTTTTACACCATTACTGGGGAGTATTTCTGGCTCTACGCATGGTTACTTGTAACTGGGTTTACCGTATTTATGTCCTTGTTTTATTCTTCTCTCATTGTACCACTTTTCAATAAACAAACTCCTTTAGAAGAAGGGGAACTAAGGAATGCCATAGAAGATTTCGCCAGACAAACAGGCTTTGATCTGAAAAATATTTATGTTATTGACGGTTCTAAACGCTCCACCAAAGCCAATGCTTATTTTACCGGCATGGGAAGAAAAAAAAGAATTGTTTTATACGATACACTAATCAATGATCTGACAAAAGAAGAGATTGTGGCAGTTTTGGCTCATGAAATTGGCCACTATAAAAAACATCATACCATTACAGGTTTGTTTTTATCTGTAATTCAGACAGGGATAACTTTGTATTTACTTTCTCTCCTGGTAGGCAATCCTTTATTATCTGAAGCTTTAGGGGCTGAGAGAAGCTATTTCCATTTAAGCCTGCTGGCCTTTGCTATTCTTTACAGTCCGGTGTCCATGATAATTGGTATATTCATGAACATATTATCCCGTAAGCACGAATACCAGGCAGATGCATTTGCTGCTCATAATTATAATGGCATCGCGTTGATAGAAGCTTTAAAAAAATTAACCAATAAAAACCTTTCGAATCTTACACCGCACCCATTATACGTTTTTTTCTATTACTCTCACCCGCCACTTCTTTCTCGTATGAGTGCAATGGCTAAATATACAAACCACAATAGAAACGTAAATCAAAATAAAGAATTACCTTAATTTATACTACATAAAAGACTAACAAACAAATACTTAATAATTAATGAAATTGTTTTTTAAATCCCTCATCATCACGGGGGTATATGGAATATCATTACTTAGTTGAACATGAATAATGCTATAAGACACAGAATATCAGTACATAACAATTGTTTATTAAAAAATAATTCTACCAACTTTTTAATATTATCCTAAAATGCTTGGTAGAAACGTCATAACTATTTACGCCATCAAGCCGGGCAGGCTCTTACTTTTTCCTTGATGATAAAGGAAGTAAAAAATCAAAAAAATCGAAGGCAGCCCAATAGCCACTGCCGACCCGGTATCATTCAATTTTTGGCCAAAGGCACCTGGCATCCTTCGTAAATGTTACTTTTCCAAAAAAGTGGGCTTTTTCACGTTCGACTAGTTAGTATCTAGAAGGACTGTCCCTTAAATACATCAGAATTCTCAAGAGCAACAAGTTCTCCGGTATAATTTAGCCTTCCGGAACGTATTCCTGTAACGGTAGCCGTACTATTGGTTCCCGGAGACATATGCACAACAATATCATATACACCAATGGTGCTCATCAAATTCACTTTCACCATTACTGTACCTTTTTTCTCATTCTTTGTAACCTCATAGTTAGAGATTTTTCCTTCTGCGGTAACGCCGCCAACACCATTGGCTCCCATACTTACATTATTTCCGATTTGAATAACAGCCTTGTCACCATCTACCATAATAAAATTTAAGGCAGGAGTAACAATGTTTCGGTGTCCGTACTGGTTGCTGATATAATCTGCTTCCAAAACAAAGTTCTTGTTTTCTGCCAGTTGCACCAATTTCTTATAATTTTCTTCCAGCATAGCCTCTTTCTCAGCTTTTTTTCTGGCTTTTCTTTCTTTTCTGGTTTCCTGGGCCTGCAATGTGGTGCCAGCCATAAAAACCATCGCGAATAACAACATCATATATTTTTTCATAGCTTTTATCATTTTATTAGGTTTAATATTTCATGTAATAATTATCAATTTCTATTCCAAACTCATAAAAGGAATTCGTTAAATTTTGTTAATTAACTGATTATGTAAACTTTAGTTTATCCTTTCCATAAAGATTTTTCATCATAATGTAGAAAAAAGCAATGTTTACACTACAATATGAAACATCTATTCACTATTTTTGCACATTCGCGGGAGTAGCTCAGTGGTAGAGCATCAGCTTCCCAAGCTGAGGGTCGCGGGTTCGATCCCCGTTTCC
>Ga0207419_1002114_pt1 | contig 13530 bp, 7 predicted proteins | sample ElkSloMetagenome_4_FD_184723 | JGI IMG/M metagenome (GOLD analysis project Ga0207419, IMG submission 184723) | Hot spring microbial communities from Elkhorn Slough, Monterey Bay, USA - MD2A (version 2) | ecosystem: Environmental > Aquatic > Marine > Intertidal zone > Estuary: Microbial mat ... | reverse complement strand
GAGATGTAGATAGGTGATCTGTCATTACAGTAAGATTTGCCTTCATTAGGTTTTGGTTGCTTTCTAATACCTCTATGTAAAGGTGACCTTGTTGACCACAACTGGCCTCTTTACCATTATAAGATAAAATATTAAGTTTGAACTACTAGACGATAACCTTATGGCGCCGGATTAGGAATCTCGGCATGCACGTTATCAATAGCTTTTAAGATCTCATTAGAAAGGGAGACGTTAATGCTATCAATGTTTTCTTCAAGCTGCTTAATATTTGTGGCACCAATAATATTACTGGTTACAAATGGGCGCTGATTCACAAAAGCTAATGCCATTTGAGCTAGGCTCATATCGTTCTCTTCTGCAATTTGTAGATAACGCTTGGTAGCTTCAGTAGATTGTTCACTACTGTACCTTGCAAATCTTGGAAACAATTTTAGTCTGGCATTATCTGCTGCGGTACCTTTAACATATTTTCCAGATAAGACCCCAAAAGCCATTGGTGAATAAGCCAATAAGCCGATATCTTCGCGGTGAGAAACTTCGGCCAAGTCACCCTCAAAGGTTCTGTTTAATAAGGAGTAGGCATTCTGTATGGTAATCATTCGTGGAAGGTCATGCTGTTGAGATTCATTTAAATAGCGCATGGTACCCCAAGCCTTTTCATTAGAAAGCCCTACGTGTCTAATTTTACCTTCCTTTATAAGCTCATCTAAATGATGTAAAATAGCCTTAAAATTATCCTCCCATTGGTCGTTAGGGTTGTGCTTGTAATCTCTTACGCCAAAGGTGTTGGTTTGCCGCTCTGGCCAGTGCAGTTGGTATAAATCTATATAATCAGTCTTTAAACGCTTTAAACTATTATTTACGGCTTCATTAAGTGCCGCTTTGCTAAACCCTGTCGTTCTTATGTGCGCTGTATAATCGCCTGGGCCAGCGATTTTGGTAGCCAGCACCACTTGATCTCTATGGCCTGTTTTTTGAAACCAGTTACCAATAATACGTTCTGTTTCGGCATAGGTTTCTGCAGTAGCTGGTACTGGGTAAAGTTCAGCGACATCAAAAAAATTAACCCCTTTATCTAGCGCTAGATCCATTTGGGCAAAGCCTTCGTCTTGCGTATTTTGGTTGCCCCAAGTCATGGTTCCTAAACATATTTTACTAACTTTTAGGTTAGTGTGCGGTAAGGTCGTGTATTTCATAGCTGTCTAATAAAGCTTTTAGTTACAAGCAAAAATAAGAAGACCTTTTGCCGCAAAAAAGGGCAAAAGGTCTAAATGTATGTTAAGATTTACATGTGAAATTAAACCTTTTATATGTCGCCTAACAGTTTTGAAAGTTCATCTAGCTTAGGTGTAAGTATCACTTCAATACGTCTGTTTTTGGCACGTCCCTCGGCCGTTTCGTTGGTGGCAACGGGAGCGTATTCGCCTCTACCCGCAGCGGTTAAGTTCTGCGGATTAATGCTGTTGTTGGTTCTAAGAATATTTACAATAGCTGTAGCACGTTTGGTAGATAAATCCCAGTTACCGCTCAGCTGAGCATTGCCTTTGTAAGGAACATTATCTGTATGGCCTTCTATTAAAACAGCAATATCAGGATTTTGAGCCAAAACCGTTCCTAATTGTTTTACCGCTTTTTTACCTTCAGCACCTACATACCAACTACCAGATTTAAAAAGGAGTTTATTTTCCATAGAAACGTATACTTTACCATCGCGCTGTTCAACGGTAAGTCCTTTGCCTTCAAAATTAATAAGTGCCTTAGATAAGGCTTCTTTAAGCGCTTTCATATTCGCATCTTTTGCAGCAATCACATTTTCTAACTCTGCGACGCGTTGAGATCGTGCTTCTAATTGAGATTTTAATGCTTCTAGGCGTTTGTTTTCTGCGGCTAAGGCTTGTTCCTTAGCTTCGAGCTGTGCTAATAACTCTCGGTTTCTTTGTGAATTCTCAGCTATGGCCGCAGAACTGTTTTTTTCTAAAGCCTCATAAGAAGCTTTCAGGTTTTTAAGATTTGATTGACTTGAAGCCAATTCTGTCTGTAATTGATCGCGCTCTGCTATGGCCTTGTCGTAAGCGGTTTGTAAATCTGCTAATTGGTTACTAAGATCAACGTTTTCTTTAGAAAGGGTTTCTATCTCATCGTTTAAGGATCGATTATCACGCTTTAAGTTGGAATATTTGTCTTCTAACTCGGTATAGAGTTTTTTAGACACACAGGATGTGCAAAGGCTTAATCCTAAAAATAATAGTGCAATTTGTTTTAACATAGGTGTTTTAATTTTTACTTATAAATCAAGTTCTAAAAGTATGGGACAATGGTCGCTGTGAACAGCTTCTGTTAGTATAACGCTCCTTTTTATTTTTTCTTGTAACGGTTGGCTTACCATAGCGTAATCTAAGCGCCAGCCCTTATTGTTAGCTCTGGCATTAGCGCGGTAACTCCACCATGAATATTCTTGTTTTTCTGGGTGTAAATGTCTGTAACTATCAACAAAACCACTATCAATAAAACTACTAAGCCATTCGCGTTCTTCAGGTAAAAATCCAGAAACCCCCTTCATTTTAGGATTGTGAATATCTATTTCTTCATGACAAATATTATAATCGCCACAAACCACGAGATTGGGTTTATCTTTTTGAAGTTCGTTGAGGTAATCATGTATAAGATCCATGTATTCAAACTTATGAGATAATCTAGCAGTATTAGTACCAGAGGGCAGGTACATGCTCATGACACTTACGTTTTGGTAATCTACTCTTAGGTTTCGACCTTCCTGATCCATAGACGAAATACCCGTACCAAATTCTATATGTTTCGGTGCTGTTTTGCATAAAATAGCAACCCCACTGTAGCCTTTTTTTTGTGCGCTGAACCAATAATGGTATTCATAGCCGGCTTCTTCGAAGAGGCTGACGTCTAATTGCGATTCCATGGCCTTAATTTCCTGTAGGCATATGACATCTGGGCCGGTGGCTTTAAGCCATTCTATGAAGCCCTTGTTGATGGCGGCTCGTATGCCGTTAACATTATAAGATGCTATAGTCATTGTTCGTTGTTTTAATTTGTTCCTTTAAAATTGAACGTATTGCGAAAATAAATAATACCCTACTTTTACACTAACCTTTAGCAGGCTTTTAACTGTAAAATATTTATGGCTTTATTGAGTTAATATATGACATGAAAGGATTGGTTTACTTGCTTATCTTCACTTGTTCTGTGGCCAGTTTTGCACAAGATACAAGCTCTAATTATCGCACTAAACGGGTGGCCGTAAAAGATACGATAGTCATAGATACCGTAAGTATAAATCCTGCTAATTTTAAAGTAAGTACGCTTAGCCAAACAGTTATAGATACTGCATTATTTAACATTAACTTTTCCAAGGCCCTTTTAACCTTAAAACAACCCTTAAAGGTAGATAGTCTTAACATCTCGTATTTACGATACCCCAATTTTTTAACTAAGGTTTACCAGCAACTTGACGAAAAAATCATCGTGGATAAAAGTAAAGGGCTAAGCGGGCTTTATCAAATTAATGATAATACCAGGCGTCCTGATTTTACTCCGTTCGATGGTTTAACCACCTCAGGAAGTATTTCTAGGGGAGTGACTATTGGTAACAACCAAAATTCGGTATTAAACAGTGAACTAGATTTGCAGATTTCAGGACAATTAAGCGAGAAGGTAGCGTTGCGGGCTTCTATACAAGATGCCAACATTCCGCTTCAAGAAAGCGGTTATTCCCAGCGTCTCGATGAATTTGATCAGGTGTTTATAGAGGTATTGAGCGATCAATGGAATATTAGAGCTGGTGATATTGATTTACAGAATACTCAGAGTTATTTTGCCAATTTTTCTAAAAGGGTACAAGGGCTCTTAGTCAATGCCAACTTGAGCGAGAAAACTTCCGTATTTGCCTCTGGTGCTTTAGTAAGAGGACAGTTTACCACCACCCAATTTGTTGCCCAAGAAGGCAATCAAGGGCCTTATAAATTAAGAGGACCCAACGGAGAACTTTATGTATTAGTCGTGTCTGGTAGTGAAACCGTCTACGTTAACGGAGTGCCTCTAAAGCGTGGTGAAAATTACGATTACATTATAGATTACAACGCTGGAGAAATTATTTTTAATAGCACCTTTCCTATTACTTCTGAAATGCGAATTACCGTAGATTACCAATTTAGCGAACGTAATTATTCACGTTTTACAGTCTATGGCGGTGCCCAATACCATACTGAGAAGCTAAAACTAAATGTTTCTATTTATTCTGAAAGCGATGCAAAAAATCAACCGCTTCAGCAGAACTTATCGGCCGAACAAGTTGAAATCTTATCCAATGCCGGAGATGATACCAGTGCAATGGTGGCGCCTTCGGCATCTGCGCAAGAGTTTAGTGAAAACAGAATATTATATCGCAAAGAAATTGTAAATGGGGAAGAAATATTTGTGTTTTCAACTAACCCTGAAGATGAGTTATTTTCAGTACAGTTTACTTTGGTGGGTGACAATCAAGGCAACTATATTTTAAGTAATGATAATGCGGTGTCTAATATTTACGAATACGTTGCACCCATTGCAGGTGTACCTCAAGGTAATTACTCCCCAATTATTAGATTAGTTGCCCCAGAACGCTTACAAATTGCGGTACTTAATGGGGAGTATTCACCAAGTGATGACACCAGTATATTTTTTGAATTAGCAGGTAGTAAAAACGATCTTAACTTGTTTTCCAACCTAGATAATGACAATAACGACGGCTTTGCCACCAAGCTAAAAATCACCCAGCAGATATTTAAACAAGATAGCAGCTGGCAACTATCGGCTACGGCTGATACAGATTACATTCAAGAAAATTTTAGAACCATTCAACGTGCTTATAGGCCAGAATTTAATAGAGATTGGAATTTGGGTAACGCCACCACAGACCAAGGGAATATTAACTTTGATAATCAACTGTTATTTGTTTCTGGTTTGCAGTTAAAACACCATCAAAAAGGTCTCATATCTTATAATTTTGAGCATCTCAATTTCTCCAAAACATTTAACGGTAACCGTCATAATCTTTTTGCAAATCTACACTGGGGCCATTTTCATTTGTTTTCCAAGTCCTCCTATCTCAAAGGAAATGGGGATAGCAGTACATCAACCTTTGCGAGAAGTTTCAATAGAGTGGTGTATGGCACTTTAAAAAAATGGGCCGGAGCTAAAATGAGTTTCGAAGATAATGAGCAACGCATTATTACCTCAGACTCATTAACACCATTAAGTCAAAAATTTCAAGCTTACGAGGCTTTCGTAGGTATAGGAGATAGTACTCGGGTATTTACAGAAGTCGGCTATATAAAACGGCTAAATGATAGTTTAAGAAATAATCGGGTGCAGTCTGTAAATTCATCAAATACTTTTTATTTAAAATCAAGGTTAATCCAGAACACCAAAACCAATTTACAGGTATTTATAAATTACAGAGATTTGAAGTTTGAAGATTCAGACCAAGAAGATGAAGAAAGTATAAACAGTAGAATTAATTTTAGTCAAAGGTTATTTAACAATGTGTTGCTTTACAATGCAAGTTATGAAACCAATTCTGGAACTTTGGCTCAACAAGATTTTACCTTTGTTGAAGTGGAACCGGGTCAAGGCGCTTACACTTGGATTGATTATAATGAAAATGGAATTCAGGAATTAGATGAATTTGAGATTGCCCAATTCCAAGACGAAGGAAATTTTATTAGGGTGCTTTTACCCAACCAGACCTTTGTGCGAACGCATCAAAACAGATTAAGCCAATCCTTAACATTTAATCCCCAATCTTGGCAAACCGCAACCAGTCGTTTTAAACAATTTGTGGCACAATTTTATAACCAAACCTCTTATTTAATTGACAGAAAAACACGGCGTGAGGGCAATAATTTTACTTTAAATCCTTTTAAAACTGATGAAGCTAATGCGTTGGGCATTAATACAAATTTTAGAAATGTGCTTTTTTTTAACAGAGGAAAGCAGCGGTATACCACCTCTTACACTTTCTTAAGCAATACTAATCGTAATTTGCTCTCTATTGGCTTTCAAGAAAATGCCATCACCACGCATCAACTTAATTTTAATCATAAATTTAAAACGAGTTGGCTTATTAATATTCTAGCAAGCACCACCGACGATGAAAGTACCACCGAAAATTTTGTGAACCGAAACTACAGAATCGAAGAATTGCGGTACCTCCCCAAATTATCTTATCTGTTTAGTCAAAATGCACAGTTTGATGTGTTTTATCAATTTACTTCAAAAGAAAATTCCATAGGTAATTTAGAAACGCTAAAGCAAAATAACTTTGGCTTGTCGTTTACCTATAATAGCGCCCAAAAAGTTGCGCTCACAGGCGAGATTAATTATTTTGATAACAAGTTTGAAGGTAGTGCAAACACCCCCGTTGCGTATCAGATGTTAGAAGGCTTACAACCTGGAAAAAACTTTACATGGAGTCTGCTAGCTCAAAAAAAACTGACCAAATTTCTAGATCTTAATCTCAATTATTTGGGTAGAAAAACAGCATCTTCAAGGACAATTCACACCGGTACAATTCAGCTTAAAGCTTATTTTTAAGACGCTTGTGTAACTTTTTACACATATGAATTGGTTTAGTTTTGTATCTTTGATTTTAATGAGACTATTAGCATTTACATATTCGCTCTTAATTTTAGTACAAAGTTTCAATGTAAATATGGGCGGTATTACTCAACTAAATGCTTTTATAGAGCATGCTCAGTATCATAACGAAATGTATGGTGATAGTCTATTAGACTTTATTGTAGACCATTACGGGGCATCTAGTTTAGAGCATAGCCAAGAACATGAAGGTCATGATAACCTTCCTTTTAAAGATGCTAAGCATTTAATGGCAAGTACGCATATGTCTTTTTTGCCAACCGATATTCAATTTCATCTACAACCACAACTGGCTAATCAGTCAACGCAAAATTTCTTTTACAAAGAGCCCGTTACCACTTTTCTTCAAACTGTAATTTTTCAGCCGCCAAAGAAGGCATAATTCTGTATAAAATTAATGTTATTTATAATTAGCCTTACCCAGGCTAGTTCATCCATTTTATTAATGAATTATGTTATCCTATATTATAAAATTTAGCTTAAAGCATAAGCTTATTGTTTTTTTGTTTACGGCCATTCTTGTAGGATTTGGGTTCTTCTCTCTCACTCAAATTTCTGTTGGTGCGGTACCAGACATTACAAATAACCAAGTACAGGTTATTACAACGTCAAGACACTTATCCACCCAAGATGTGGAGCAATTTATTACCTATCCGGTTGAATTGGAAATGGCTAATTTACCGGGAGTTAAAGAGATAAGATCGGTTTCTAAATTTGGCTTGTCTGTAGTAACCATTGTTTTTGAGGATGAAATGGGAACCTACCTTCCCAGACAACTTATCGCGGAAAAAATAAAATTAGCTTCAGAAAAAATACCCGAAAACTTTGGTTCTCCTATGATGGGGCCAATTACCACAGGATTGGGTGAAATTTATCAATATGTGTTAGATGTAAAGCCAGGTTATGGAGATACTTACTCTATTACCGATTTACGTACCATCCAAGACTGGATTGTAAGGCGACAACTTTCTGGAATTCCTGGTGTTGTTGAGGTGAATACTTGGGGAGGTTATTTAAAACAATATGAAGTAGCCATCAACTCTCAAAAGCTCAATGCTATGAATATCACCACAAGTGAAATTCTAGATGCCCTTGAACGCAACAATAGTGTTGCTGGAGGTGGGTATATTGAAAAAACAACAGAAGCCTACTTTATAAGAGCTGAAGGTTTAGTGTCTTCGTTAAATGATATCGAAAATATTGTTGTAAAAAACGATGGTGTGCCTGTATATATAAAGGATGTGGCAAAGGTAAAGTTTGGAAGCGCAACAAGATTTGGTGCCATAACAGGTAATGGTGAAGGCGAAAAGGTTCTGGGACAAATAATGATGCTTAAAGATGCCAGCTCTAAGGATGTCATTAAGGCAGTAAAAGAACGCTTACAAACAATTGAGGCAAGTTTACCTGAAGGTGTGGTTATCAATGGTTTTTTAGATAGAAGTGAACTTATCAATGATACCACTTTTACGGTAACTGAGAATCTTGTCTTAGGATCTCTCATTGTTATTTTTGTGGTGGTTGTATTGCTCGGCAGCTTAAGATCGGGTTTGGTAGTGGCTTCAGTCATTCCTCTAAGTCTGTTATTTGCTATTAGCCTCATGAATATCTTTGGCGTAGATGCCAATCTCATGAGTTTAGGAGCCATAGATTTTGGGATTATTATAGATGGTGCGGTAATTATTGTAGAATATGTAGCGTTTACAATAGTTTCTAATAGCGAAAAGCTGAAAGCGCTTTCTCATAAAGAGAAGCAAAAAGAAATGGATGAGATTACTTTTAAAAGTGCCTCAAAAATGATGAATTCTGCCATATTCGGACAATTAATAATACTTATAGTTTTCATACCTATCTTATCTTTGAGTGGTGTGGAGGGCAAGATGTTTAGGCCTATGGCACTGACATTTAGTTTTGCCCTTATTGGCGCTATGCTACTATGCCTTACTTACGTCCCTGTAATGGCATCCTTGTTTTTAAAAGCACGCCAAGTTAGTTCAAACAATATTTCAGTAAGGCTTATGGATTTTATAAAGAAAGGATATGATCCTGTAATTACTTGGGCCTTGCGTCACAGAAAATTAGTGATAGGTTTAGCTATTGCCTTATTAGTTTTTAGTGGTATTGTTTTTAGTAAAATGGGTGGAGAATTTGTACCCACTTTAGATGAGGGAGACTTTGTAATTCAACCTGTTCTAGAAACGGGTACATCTTTGACCAAAACCATAGAAATTACTACAGCTATAGAACAAATATTGCTTAATAAGTTTCCCGAAGTTGATCAAGTGGTAAGTAGAATAGGTGCAGCAGAAATACCGACGGATCCCATGTCGATGGAAGAAAGTGATGTCATCATAAAATTAAAACCAAGAAGCCAATGGGTGTCGGCGCGTACAAAAGACGATTTGGCCGAGCAGTTTAAAGACGCTCTAGCGGTAATTCCAGACATGGAAGTTGAGTTTACTCAACCTATAGAAATGCGATTTAATGAACTTATAACCGGGGTAAGAACGGATTTGGCTATAAAAATCTTTGGTGAAGATTTAAGTATTTTGGCTTCAAAGGCAGATGAGGTAAAGTCATTAATTCAAGATATTGATGGAGCATCGGATATAACTATAGAAAAAGTAGAAGGGCTACCACAAATGCTTGTAAATTTTAATAGAGATAAGATAGCGCGCTATGGATTAAATATAGCTGAAGTTAACCGAATGATTTCAATGGGATTTTCTGGTGCAGTGGCCGGTCAGGTATTTGAAGGCGAAAAGCGTTTCGATCTGGTCATGCGCTTAGACAAAGGCCAACGTGAAGATATTCATCACCTTGAAAACCTTTATATAGATACCCCATCTGGCGGTAAAATTCCGTTGTCAGAGCTAGCGAGTATAACCTATACCACTGGTCCTGCTAAAATCTCTAGAGATGATACTAAAAGAAGAATCGTCGTTGGTGTTAATGTAAGAGATCGAGACTTACAGTCTGTTGTAGACGATATCCAAGAGATTTTAAATACTAATCTTGATTTACCAACAGGATACAACGTAAGCTATGGCGGGCAATTCGAGAATCTCAAAAGTGCTAAAGACCGTTTGTTAATTGCAGTGCCTGTAGCCTTAATTTTAATATTTTTTATGTTGTTTTTTGCTTTTAATTCAGTTAAAGATGCGCTTATTGTATACTCAGCTATTCCCTTAGCAGCTGTTGGAGGTGTGTTATTATTATGGCTAAGGGGTCTACCATTTAGTATTTCTGCAGGGGTTGGTTTTATAGCTCTTTTTGGAATAGCAGTGCTTAACGGAATTGTTTTAATAGAACACTTTAAATCACTGAAAAGTGAGAATTTTAGTTCTGTAGAAAACCTTATAAAAAAAGGGACAACAGAGCGTCTAAGACCAGTACTTTTAACCGCCTTGGCCGCGGCCTTCGGGTTTTTACCAATGGCCGTTTCTACAAGTGCAGGTGCCGAAGTGCAACGCCCTTTAGCAACAGTGGTTATAGGAGGCCTTGTTACGGCAACCCTATTAACATTAGTAGTGCTGCCGGTATTGTACGCCTGGTTAAATCAGAAAAAACATTTAAAGGTTAACAAAACGGTATTAAGTGTAATCCTTATAGTGGCTTCTGTATATTTTGGTAGGGCGCAAAATCCTAAGCAATTAGCCGTAGAGGAAGTTTATAACCTAGCCTTACAACATAATAATGGCTTAAAAGCAATGGCTTTAAACCAAGAAGAATCAAAAGCTTTAGAAAAGTCTGCGTCACTATTTGCAGATACAAATGTGTACTATAGTTATGACGAGAACAATTTGGCTATTAACGACCGGCCTATAGATGTATTTGGCGTAGCTCAAGAATTTAAATTTCCTACAGCGTATGTAGCAGAAAAGCGCTTATTGCAACAACATTATGAAGTCTCTAAACAAGCATTTAACGTCGCCAATGTAACCTTAAAAAGGGTTATTTATGCAGCTTATTACACTTTAAATTATAAGGAGCATCAGATGAAAACCTATAAGTTTTTAGATAGTTTGTTTTTAGATTTTGCTTCTAAGGCTGAGCGAAGATTTGAGCTTGGCGAAAGTAATTACTTAGAAATGATAACGGCAAGGTCTAAATATCAACAAATTAAAACAGCCTATAAGCAAGTGCAGCAAGGGGTTCTAAAACAGCGCATCGAATTGCAAAAAATTGTACAAGTAGAAGATTTAAGCGTAACTACTATATCACAGCCTATTGAAAAACTCACTTTGCAACAGTTAAATTTAGACAACAATGTGAGCTTAGCTCAAATGCAAACGGCCGTAGATTACCAAGAGGCCAAAACCGTATTTGCTAAACAACAGTTGCTGCCACAACTTACCGCAGAATATTTTCAAGGTACCAACAGTGGGCTCAAGGATCAGCTCATAGGTTATCAATTTGGAATAAAAATCCCGGTATTATTTGGTGGTAAGCGGGCTAAAATTAAGGCTGAAAAACTGGCTAAGGAGGCCTTACTTAATAAACAAAAAGATTTCAGTGTCTCGCTTGAGTCTAAGCAGCAATCACTATTGGCAGAACTTAGGCAATACGATGCGGCATTGGCCTATTACCAAAAGGAAGGAAAAGCTTTGGCAGAGGAAATTTTAAATACCGCCAATAAAAGTTATAAAGGTGGTGAAATTGATTTCTTCCAATATATACAAAGCATCGAAACAGCCAAAGACATTCATCTTGACTATCTGAAGCAATTACATCAATATAATCAAACTGTTATTAAGATTAATTACCTAACACTTTAAAATATGAAAGCATTTACAATAGTTCTACTGTTTATTTTGGTTAGTGCCTGCAACGCTAAGCCTGACCCCACAAAAGCTGTAGACACTGAAAACCCAATCCATAATCTTCTTGTAATTAACAAATCATCGTTTAATGAAAATCACTTTACGAAGCTTGAAGTCTTTAGCTATAGGAATGCGCTGAAAGTCGCTGGTATTGTAGATGTGCCGCCACAGAGTAGGGCCGAAGTCTCTACTTTTATGGAAGGTTACGTAAAAGACACACCGTTACTTATTGGGGATTATGTTAAAAAAGGACAACGTGTGGTCACCTTAGAGCATACAGCTTATGTAGATATTCAACAAAATTACCTTGAAGTTGCAGAACGTCTAAAGTACTTAAAAGCAGAATTTAAAAGGCAAAAATCTTTATGGGAAGAGCAAATTTCTTCAGAGAAAAATTATATCAAGGCACAAAGTGACTACAAAAGCCAAATGGCCATTTACAACGGATTAAAACAAAAATTAAAAATGATGCATATTGATCCACAAGCGGTTGAAGCCGGGAAGATCACTTCTGTTATTCATATATATGCACCAATTGAAGGTTATATTACAGCTGTTAACGTTAGTAATGGTTCCTTTATCTCTTCAGACTCAGTTATTATGGAAATTATAAATACCAATCATATCCACTTAGAGTTACCTGTGTTTGAAAAAGATATTATGAGCATAAAAAAGGAACAAGATATTGTGTTTACTATTCCAGAATCATCTGATAGAGAATTTAACGCTAAAGTATATCTTGTAGGAACAAAAATAGACCCAAAAACGAGACGTGTTATCGTCCATGCTCATATTGATGAAGAGGATGAAAATAAGGAAACTTTTGTGGTAGGAATGTTTGCAGAAGCACGGATATTTACTTCTGAAGAAAAGCAATTAGGCCTACCAAAAACATGTATTATGTATGAAGATGACATGGCTTATATATATCAACTAAAATCAGAAGACGAAAAAAATTACAGCTTCAAAAAAGTATTTGTTGACGAAGGTGGGGCTTCAAACAGTCACCGTATTATTTTAAATACTGATGAACTTAAAGGTTCTCGTATACTCCGTGAACCCCATTTATATTTAAATCAGACAAAAAAATAAGGCTATTCTTATGGACTCAACACCATAGCAGAATAGCCTTAATATGTTGTTTAATGTATTCTAGAAACCGTAGCGTTGCGGTCCTCCTCGTCGTATTTCTTCAGAAGCATACGACTCAAACTTTTTAAAGTTTTCTCTAAAAGAATTAGAGAGTTTAAAGGCCATTTTATAGTACGCCTCATCATCGTTCCAAGTGGTTCTTGGGCTAAGAACTTCTGTAGGAACTCCAGGACATGTTCTAGGCTGCGCTACACCAAAAACAGAATGGATATGATAATCTTCGTAGGTGTAATCTCCTAAGTCGCCATTAAGCGCAGCGTTGATCATAGCGCGGGTGTATTTTAATTTCATACGTGTACCAACTCCATAAGGGCCACCGGTCCATCCAGTATTTATGAGCCAAACATTTACACCAGCTTCTTTCATTTTTTTACTAAGCATATCTGCATATACGGTGGGGTGAAGTGGCATAAAGGGTGCACCAAAACAAGCTGAAAAAGAGGGTTGCGGCTCTACAACACCAGCCTCGGTACCCGCTACTTTTGCGGTGTAACCAGAGATAAAATGATACGCCGCTTGGCTCGGTGTAAGTTTAGATATAGGAGGCAAAACGCCAAAAGCATCGGCCGTTAAGAAAAAGATGTTTTTTGGGTTTTCGCCTATACTTGGGGTTTTAGTATTTTCGATATGATAAATAGGGTAACTTACTCTCGTATTTTGAGTAATGGTCGTATCTGCAAAATCTACTTTGCCGTTATCATCCATTATCACATTTTCTAAAATAGCTCCTTTTTTAATGGCGTTGTAAATTTCAGGCTCTTGGTCCTTAGAGAGGTTTATCACTTTTGCATAGCAACCTCCTTCAAAATTAAATACGGTATTTTCTTTAGTCCATCCATGTTCATCGTCACCAATGAGACTGCGATTTTTATCGTTCGATAAGGTCGTTTTG
>Ga0207419_1002113_pt1 | contig 13536 bp, 14 predicted proteins | sample ElkSloMetagenome_4_FD_184723 | JGI IMG/M metagenome (GOLD analysis project Ga0207419, IMG submission 184723) | Hot spring microbial communities from Elkhorn Slough, Monterey Bay, USA - MD2A (version 2) | ecosystem: Environmental > Aquatic > Marine > Intertidal zone > Estuary: Microbial mat ... | reverse complement strand
GTATCCAGAATCAAGAAATTAAAGCTGTTAACGAGGAAGTCATGTTGTTCTGTCTACTGTCTACTTTAAGAAATTTATATCTGTGGATTCCTAAAAAAGATGGGGTTAATCAGAGTCAACTAGAGAGCGATTTAACCACCATCCTTATTTCTGGAATTAACATGTAATTAAGATAAAAATTTGTAACTTTGCTTTGCAAACTAACAACTGTTAGTTAAAAAACGAAATCGATTGCGAATATATAAAGGATGTTATTATTTCGAGCATGGCAGAATTTTATAAAATACCGCTCTTAGATATTTATAAGGAAACCGATGATACTTCGGTGCTAACCTTCGAGGTGCCAAAAGAGTTGAAAGATAAATTTGTGTTTCATCAAGGACAACACTTAACCTTAAGACATTTAATTAATGGTGAAGATTTAAGAAGGTCATATTCTTTATGCTCAAGTCCGCTAGACCATCAGTGGCGTGTTGCTGTAAAGCAAATTCCTGGAGGTAAATTTTCGACCTACGTCAATCAGACGCTTAAGAAAGATGAGGTTTTAGAGGTGATGCCACCAAGCGGAACGTTTGGAATTGAGGTCGACCCTAACGTCGCTAAAAATTATTTGTTTTTCGCTGCGGGAAGTGGTATTACTCCAATTTTATCTATGATAAAAACACACCTGCTCTCGGAACCAAATTCCACTTGTAAGTTATTTTATGTCAATAAAACAGCAAAATCCATTATATTTAAGGAAGAGTTGGAACAGCTGCGAAATCAGTTTTTTGGCCGTCTTGAGATTTATTATTTTTTAACCCGAGAGCAAAGGGATATTGAATTATTCAACGGTCGCTTCGACGATAAGAAAATGGACATCTTAACGAAGACCTTTATAGACATTCCAGATACCAATGAGGTCTTTTTGTGTGGTCCTGAGCAAATGGTAAAATTTGTAAGTAATTATTTAATAGAAGCAGGTTTACCAGAAGAAAATATTCACTACGAATTGTTTGTGTCTGGCTTATCGGAAGAAGATATAAAGCGTCAAGAACGTTTAGCCCAACAAACCGTTGAAGGTACCGAAGTCGTGATAATAGATGGTGGAAAGGAATTTAATTTTACCATGACTAAAGATTACGATAATATTTTAGATGCCGCTTTAAATGCGGGTGCAGATTTACCTTTTGCTTGTAAAGGTGGTGTTTGCAGTACCTGTAAATGCCAGGTCAAAACTGGTGAGGTAGAAATGAAAATTAACTATGCCTTAGAGGCGGACGAATTAGCTCAAAATTTAGTTTTGAGCTGCCAGGCAGTGCCAAAAACAGAAAAAGTCGTTGTTGACTTCGACGTTTAAAAATAAAGAAAAAGAAATCATGCTTGTGGTGCTAAGCCAATAGCTTAAAGTAAAAATTATGAGTGAAGAGCAAATTAAAAGTTTAGAACAAAAATTTAATCAGCGGATAGACCGCGATGAAAAAATAGAGCCTAAAGATTGGATGCCCGAAAAATATAGGCAAACCCACATTAGGCAAATTTCGCAACACGCCCACTCTGAAATTGTGGGGATGCTGCCAGAAGGCAATTGGATTACCAGAGCCCCATCCTTAAGACGTAAGGTGGCCTTGTTAGCTAAAGTTCAAGATGAGGCTGGACACGGATTGTACTTGTATTCAGCAGCCGAAACTTTAGGAATCTCAAGAGAAGAGATGTATGAGCAATTGCATACGGGTAAGGCTAAATACTCTAGTATATTTAATTATCCAACAATTACGTGGGCAGATATGGGTGCTATAGGTTGGTTAGTCGATGGAGCCGCCATTATTAACCAAGTTCCTCTTTGTAATACGTCCTATGGGCCTTACGCCAGAGCTATGGTGCGTGTGTGTAAGGAAGAAAGTTTTCACCAGAGACAGGGCTTTGAAATCATGTTAAAATTGGCTAATGGAACACCAGAACAAAAGGAAATGGCTCAAGACGCTCTAAACCGTTGGTGGTGGCCAAGTTTAATGATGCTTGGACCTACTGATGCTGAGTCTGTACATACAGAACAGTCTATGAAGTGGAAACTTAAGCGAAAAACCAATGACGAATTACGTCAGCAATTTATAGATCAAACAGTGCCTCAGGCAGACGTATTAGGTTTAACCATACCAGATCCAGACCTTAAATGGAATGAAGAACGCCAGTCTTACGATTTTGGTGACATTGACTGGGAAGAGTTTTGGCAAGTGGTGAAGGGTCACGGTCCTATGAACAAGGAACGTATGAAAGCTCGTGTTAATGCTTGGGAAAACGGTGCTTGGGTAAGAGAAGCGGCAATGGCCTATGCCGACAAAAAAGAAAAACAACATTCAAAAGAAGCTGTATAAGCTTCAGATTAAAATTATAAGTTATGGCAAGTAAAAAGAGTTGGCCACTTTGGGAAGTTTTTGTAAGAAGTAAAAATGGCCTTGAACATCGTCATTTTGGTAGTCTTCATGCAGCTGATGCTGAGATGGCTTTAGAAAATGCCAGAGATGTCTATACCAGACGCAACGAAGGTGTAAGTATATGGGTGGTAGAATCTAAACATATTACAGCGTCTAACCCAGAGCATAATGGTGAATTGTTTGAACCCGCTCAAGACAAAGTATACCGTCATCCCACCTTTTACGAGGTGCCAGATGATGTAAAACACATGTAAGCCTAGTGTTTAATACGATAGTTGAAAAATATATCATGAAAAACGAAGATTTATACCATTATCTTTTAGAAATAGCAGATAATTCACTCATATTAGGTCAAAGACTAGGTGAACTCACAGGCCACGGTCCAAGTTTAGAGACCGACATTGCTTGTACTAACATATCTTTAGATTTATTTGGTCAGGTGCGTAGCTATTTTCAGTATGCAGGTAAAATTGCAGGTGATGGAAGAACAGAAGACGATATTGCGATGCTTCGCAAAGAGCGCGAATACAAGAATGTGCTGTTGGTAGAACAACCTAACACAGATTTCGCCTACACCATTGCGAGACAATTTTTATTTGATGTTTATCATTTATTGTTTCTAACAGAATTAGAAAAAAGCAAGGATTTAAATTTGTCTGCTATTGCTAAGAAGAGCATTAAAGAAGTAAGATACCATACGCGGTTCTCAACTGATTGGGTGAAGCGCCTTGGGGATGGCACAGAAGAAAGTCATTCAAAAATACAAAAGGCTATTAATGACTTATGGCCTTATACCAATGAGTTATTTCAGGTAACAGAACCCTGCCAAGCCATGATAAAAAAAGGTGTGGCCGTAGATGTATCTCAGTTAAAAACGAATTACTATCAAAAAATTGAAGCGGTTTTAAATGAAGCAACTCTAAAGGCGCCAGATTTAAAATACTTTCAAAAAGGTGGTAAAACAGGAATCCATACCGAACATATGGGATATATCCTATCAGATTTGCAATACATGCAAAGAACCTATCCAAATATGGAATGGTAACCATTTAAAATGCGATGTATTAAATTTGGTTTAATACCTCATTAAACAATGACACTAACAACAAATCCACATATCGATAAAGACCTAGTACCGATACTAGAACAAGTATCAGACCCAGAAATTCCTGTCTTATCCATTATGGATATGGGTGTAGTCCGTTCAGCCATAGTTGAAGGAAAAAAGGTTGCCGTAGAAATTACACCAACTTACAGTGGCTGCCCGGCTATGGATGTCATTGGTGATGATATCAAGGCCGCGCTTAAAGCAGAAGGCTATGATGCTACAATAGATTTGATTCTTCATCCCGCGTGGACAACCGACTGGATAACACCCAGAGGTCGAAAAGCTTTAGAAGATTATGGAATAGCAGCACCTTTAGAAGCGGAAGCAGACAAAGCGGTGCTTTTAAAAGGAGAACAAATCGTAAAATGCCCGCAGTGCGGTAGCACACGTACAAAATTAGTTAGTCAGTTTGGTTCTACAGCCTGCAAGGCACAGTTTAAATGTATGGATTGCGAAGAGCCTTTTGACTATTTCAAATGCCTTAAGTAAAATATTAAATTACGAATTAAATATTCTAGCCTTAAAATGACAGATAACGTTCTTATAGATATAAGCAATAATGTAGCTAAGATTACCTTAAACAGGCCCAACGTTTTTAATAGTTTTAATCGTGAGATGGCATTACGCCTTCAGAACATATTAGATGAATGTGAGCAAAACGATGCCGTAAGAGCTATTATTTTAACTGGTAATGGTAAAGCCTTTTGTGCAGGACAAGATTTAAAAGAGGTGACCACACCAGAATTGAATCCTGGATTTAAAAAAATTTTAGAAGAGCATTATAATCCTATTATTCTAAAAATAAGGCATATTAAAAAACCAATTATAGCCGCTGTTAATGGTGTGGCTGCAGGTGCTGGTGCTAATATTGCCTTGGCTTGTGATATCGTTGTTGCTCATGAGCAGGTAAAGTTTATCCAAGCCTTCAGCTTAATTGGTTTAGTTCCCGATAGTGCGGGCACCTTCTTTTTACCAAGGCTTATTGGTTTTCAGAAAGCACAAGCCTTAGCGATGTTAGGCGATAAAATTTCTGCAGAACAAGCAGAGCAAATGGGAATGATTTACAAGTCAGTTCCCTTAAAAGATTACGAAGAAACGATTTCAAAACTCGCTACTAAATTGGCTCATATGCCAACCTTAGCATTAGGTCTTATAAAAAAATTGTTTAACCAATCAATGACCAACACTTTAGAAGATCAGTTGGCCTTAGAATCAAAATTACAGATTAAAGCGGCCAGCAGTAATGACTACGCAGAAGGCGTTGCAGCTTTTATGGAAAAACGTCAACCAAATTTTAAGGGAAATTAATTGAACCAAGAAACCCTCATAAAAGTTCATAAGCGAATAAAGCCATTTATTCATAAAACACCGGTTTTAAGTTCTACTTTAATTAATGAGATGGTGGGAGCGGATATAGTGTTTAAATGCGAGAATTTTCAAAAAATGGGAGCCTTTAAAATGCGTGGTGCAGCTAATGCTATTGCCTCATTAACTGATAAAGAAAGGCAAAACGGCGTGGTGACACATTCCTCAGGAAATTTTGCCCAAGCAGTAGCTTTAGCAGCTAAACAACTTAGCGTTAAAGCCTTCATAGTTATGCCAGAAAATGCACCGCAGGTTAAGAAAGAGGCTGTAAAAACATATGGAGGTGAAATTATAGAATGCGCATCTACGCCAGAAGCGAGAGAAGCTACCGCAGAAGATATACGCAGAAATACCGGTGCCACATTTTTACATCCTTCTAATCAAGATGAAGTGATTTATGGAAACGGTACGGCGGCGATGGAATTTCTTGAAGAATGTCCAAAATTAGATGTAATTTTATGTCCCGTAGGTGGTGGTGGCCTCATTGCAGGTACGGCTCTAGCTGCTCATTATTTTGGAAAGAATTGTAGCGTAATTGGCGGTGAACCTTTTGAAGTAGATGATGCTTATAGATCTTTGCAGTCCGGCAAAATTGAAAAAAACGCCACTACAAATACAGTAGCAGATGGTTTAAGAACCTATTTAGGAGATCGCAATTTTCCAATCATTAAGCAGTATGTTAATCGCATCATAAGAGTGGAAGAAGAAGAAATTGTCACAGCAATGAAATTATTATGGGAACGCCTTAAAATTGTTATTGAGCCTTCTTGTGCTGTACCGTTTGCCGCAGTTTTGAAAGAAAGAGCTTATTTTAAATCAAAACATATAGGAATTATACTATCGGGGGGAAATGTCGATCTGACTAATCTTCCATTTAAATGATAGGTTATCTTAGTAATAACTAAAAATATCACGATAATTTTATGATTAATTTTCACGGAATCATTAGAAAATAAGCATTTTAATAAAAGTTGAATTAAGAAAATAACTGCTTTAGCAGAAAAAGATATGAATGTAGGAATTATAGGAAGTGGAACAATGGGGAGTGGTATTGCACAAGTGGCAGCCACTGCAGGTTGTATGGTAAAATTGTACGATACCAATACAGAAGCCTTAGACAAAGCAAAAGTAAGTCTCGAGAAAATTCTAAATCGTCTGATTGAGAAAGGTCGCATTGATGCTAAAGAAAAAAATAGAATTCAGTCTAACATGAGATACGTGAATACTTTGAGTGATCTGTCTGATTCTAATTTAACTATTGAAGCCATTGTAGAAAATCTTGAGATTAAAAAGAAAGTATTTTCAGAATTAGAAGCCTATGTGTCCCAGGAGTGCATTATAGCATCAAACACCTCGAGTTTGTCAATAGCATCTATCGCTTCAGCATTAAACATGCCGCAACGTTGCATTGGTATTCATTTTTTTAATCCAGCACCACTTATGAAATTGGTTGAAGTTGTGCCTGCGATTCAAACCTCTCAAGAGGTACTTCAAAAGTCAACGCAAATCATTTCAGATTGGAAAAAAACTGTGGCGGTTGCAAAAGACACCCCTGGATTTATTGTCAATAGAGTCGCCAGACCTTTTTACGGTGAAGCGTTAAGGATATATGAAGAAGGAGTTGCCGATTTCTATACTATAGATGAAAGTTTAAAACAACTTGGTGGTTTTAGGATGGGACCATTTGAGTTAATGGATTTTATTGGCAACGATGTTAATTATACAGTAACCGAAACTGTTTTTAAAGCCTTTTACTATGATCCACGATACAAACCAAGTTTTACACAGAAGCGTTTAAGCGAAGCGGGTTACTTGGGTCGTAAGACAGGAAAGGGTTATTACGATTACGACGATAACGGTAAGCGTATACTTTCTCAGGATACAGCAGATGCCCACAACAGGTTATTAGCACAAGTTATTTTTGATAGGGTTTTGGTAATGCTCATAAATGAAGCGGCAGATGCATTGTTTTTAAATATTGCCTCCGCTGAGGATATAGACAATGCTATGACTAAAGGAGTTAATTATCCTAAGGGGCTATTGGCTTGGGCAGACGAAAAAAGCATAGAATGGTGTGTAGAATCGTTAGATAGACTTTACGATGAATACCGCGAGGACCGATACAGGTGCAGCCCACTGCTACGAAAAATGAAAAGACATCAAAAAACGTTTTTTTAGTGCAAGGCGATAAAATCCCATATAAAATGTTAAGTCTAGATGCCTTTAGTCAATGGCTGGGTATTGAGATTTTAGAATGTGAAGTTGGTCGTTGTAAATTAGGAATGACCATTAGAAAAGACATGCTCAATAGTATGAATAAAGCACATGGTGGCATAAGCTATGCCTTGGCAGATACAGCATTTGGTTTTGCTGCTAATACACATGGGAAATATGCCGTTTCTATTGAAACCAGTATTAACCATATTGAAGCACTAGACGAAGGTGATTGGTTGGTGGCAGAATCTGTTATAGAAAAGGTAAATAACAAATTAGGATTTAATATTATCGAAGTTAAACGCGGTAATGAATTAGTTGCACTTTTTAAAGGTGTAGTATATAGAACTCAAAAAGATTGGGAAGAATAATATGAAAGAAGCTTATATAATAGACGGTATTAGAACACCTATAGGAAACTATAAAGGAACACTATCGGCTGTTCGTACAGATGATTTAGCAGCATTAGTAATTAAGGAAATTGTAACACGTAACCCAAACATTCCTAAAGACGCCTATGACGATGTCATTCTGGGTTGTGCCAACCAAGCTGGTGAAGATAATCGTAATGTAGCAAGAATGGCGGCTTTACTTTCAGGATTGCCGCATACAGTTCCTGGCGAAACAGTAAATAGGTTGTGTAGTTCTGGTTTGTCAGCCATTATTCATGCTAATCGCGCCATTAAGTCGGGGGATGGGGATGTATTTATTTCTGGTGGTGTTGAAAACATGACTCGAGGTCCATACGTCATGTCAAAACCATCAACAGCTTTTGGTGGAGACTCTAAAATGTACGACTCTACCTTTGGATGGCGTTTTGTCAACCCCAAAATGCATGAGGAGTATGGAACCGATGGTATGGGTGTGACGGCAGAAAATCTTGTTGAAAAGTTTAATATTTCGAGACAAGACCAAGATAAATTTGCTTATTGGAGTCAGATGAAAGCTTCTAAAGCTCAGCAAAATGGGCGCTTAGCAAAAGAAATCGTGACGGTTGAAATTCCCCAACGCAAAAAAGACCCCATACAGTTTGCAAAAGATGAATTTGTAAAACCTAAGACTTCCTTAGAGATATTGGGGAAATTACGGCCAGCCTTCAAAAAAGAAGGCGGTAGCGTAACGGCAGGAAACTCATCAGGCTTAAACGATGGTGCAGCAGCAACGATTATCGCTTCATCAGATGCCGTTCAGCAATACAATTTACAACCCATAGCACGAATAGTAAGTTCTGCTGTAGTGGGTGTAGAGCCGCGAATCATGGGGATCGGACCTGTTGAAGCATCTAATAAAGCTCTAGCAAAAGCAGGGCTTTCAATGGATGATATAGATATTATAGAACTCAATGAAGCCTTCGCTGCACAAGCATTAGCATGTACGAGAGCGTGGGGCTTAAAAGATGACGATCCTAGATTAAACCCAAATGGGGGCTCAATCGCTATAGGGCATCCTCTTGGGGTTACAGGAACACGAATAGCCTATACAGCAGCATTAGAATTACAAGAACAGGAAAAACGTTACGCCTTGGTGACCATGTGTATAGGTGTTGGTCAAGGTTATGCAGCAATAATAGAACGCGTTTAATTATGGAAAAAATACAACATTACGTTCAAGGTCAATGGACTACAGGGAAAGAAGAAGGTACACCTATCTACGATGCTGTTACTGGTGAAGCCTTTACTAGCGTTGCCATTGAAGGGCTAGACATACCAGAAATTCTGCATTACGGGAGAACGAAAGGGGGAGAAAAACTACGACAAATGACTTTTCAAGAGCGTGGTAATATGCTCAAGAAATTAGCACTATACCTTACCAAACGAAAAGACGCTTTTTACGACTTAAGCTATAGAACAGGTGCCACCAAAGTAGATAGCTGGATAGATATTGAGGGTGGTTTTGGAAATCTTTTTGCTAATGCATCCTTGAGAAAATTGTTTCCCAACCAACCGTATCATGTGGAGGGTGACCCTATAGATTTGTCTAGAGGTGGGCGGTTTATGGCGCACCACATCATGGTGCCAAAGCAAGGGGTTGCTGTTCATATAAATGCATTTAATTTTCCAGTTTGGGGTATGTTAGAAAAATGTGCTGTGAATTGGATGGCTGGCGTGCCCGCAGTGGTTCTGCCCGCACCGTCGTCTTCTTATTTGGCAGAGGCCGTAGCTAAAACCATAATAAATTCTAAAATCCTACCCGAGGGAGCTTTGCAAATCATTAATGGCACAGTAAAGACCATTCTAGATACTGTAGAATCTCAAGATGTTGTCACCTTTACAGGATCAGCTTCAACAGGGAAATTGCTCAAGGCACATCCGCGATTAATTGAGGAATCTGTACCATTTACGATGGAAGCAGATTCTCTTAACGCCTCCATATTGGGAGAAGATGCAGTTCCTGGTACACCAGAATTCGACTTATTTATAAAGGAAGTAAGAAAAGAAATGACGGTTAAAGCTGGTCAGAAATGTACCGCTATCAGACGTATTATTGTTCCAGAGAATTTAATTGAAGACGTTCAAACAGCCCTTAGTAAGGCCTTAGATAAAGTAACTATTGGAGACCCTAGACTTAAGGAGGTGAGGATGGGTGCTTTAGTGAGTCGAAAGCAAGTCGAAGCAGTAAAACAATCTATAGCAGATATTGGTGCAGAAGCAGATTTAGTTTATGGTCATGCAGATGAGGTTAAAACTATAGGTGCCGATGCAAAAAAAGGAGCATTTATAAGTCCAGTAGTGTTTAGAAGTAATGCGCCATTAGATCATTCGGTGGTACATGAGCGTGAGGCTTTTGGACCTGTAAGTACAATTATGCCTTATAAATCTTTGGATGAAGCTATAGTTCTAGCAAAGAAAGGAAAAGGATCGCTAGTATCTTCCATAGCTACCTACGATGATTGTATAGCAAAGCAATATGTGGTCAATGCCGCCACACACCACGGAAGAATATTAGTTATCAATAGAGAAATGGCAAAACAAAGTACTGGGCATGGCTCCCCATTACCCTACCTCGTGCACGGAGGTCCGGGACGTGCTGGTGGTGGTGAAGAAATGGGAGGTATGCGTGGTATCAAGCACTATTTGCAAAGAACAGCAATACAGGGTACACCAACAAGTATTACTGAAATTACCGGAATATATCAGCAAAATGCTAAGTATAAAGAAGCAGAAGAACATCCTTTTAAATACCACTGGGAAGATATCGAGACTGGCATGTCTATGAAGACTCATAAGCGAACGTTAACTGACTCTGATATTCAAAATTTTGCCAATTTAACTTGGGATCATTTTTATGCACATACTGATGTAACATCACTAGATGGAAGTATTTTTGAAAAAAGAACTGCTCACGGTTATTTTATAATTTCGGCAGCAGCTGGCCTATTTGTGTATCCAAACAAAGGGCCGGTGTCAGCAAACTATGGTTTAGACAGTATTCGATTTTTAAGACCACTCTATCATAACGATACGATTTATGTAAGGCTAACCTGTAAAGAAAAAGTAGATCGTGACGTGGCTTCAGCAGAACACCCAAGCGGTATTGTAAAATGGCACGTAGAAGTTTTTGATGCTAATTTTGAAAACAGACCAGAACACCAAAAAACAGATAAGGATAGTCCGCTTGTTGCTGTGGCGACCATTTTGACCATGGTGCAAAAAAAGCAAAGAACATTTGTTGAAATGACCGAAGATAAAATAGACGAATGTTTATCAAAACTCACAGATGAATCTAAACCAGAATGGGGAATTATGACACCGCAACACATGATAGAACATTTGGAATATACCTATAAGATTGCATCTGGTGAAATACAAGATTTTAGTATTTCAACACCAGAAAAGATTTTAGAAAAGGTGAAAAACAGCTTGTGGAATTATGAAAAATTTCCAAAAAACTCACAATTTCCTCAATTAGAAAAAGATCAATTGGCTGAGTTAAAACACGAAAATTTGGCCGCAGCGATTTTAAAATTAAAAGAACAAAGGGCAAAGTATATTGAGTATTTCAAAAATAATCCAGATGCTACGCTTAAAAACATGGTGTTTGGCGAATTAAGTCGCTATGAGTGGTATTTATTAGAGCGTAAACACCTCAATCATCATTTCGAACAATTTCAATTATTATAATCATGACACAAGAAGCATACGTAACACAAAGTATTAAAGACGGAATAGGGTATATAGAATTTTTTCATCCTGCTCATAATTCATTGCCAGGTACTATTTTGTCTAAGCTGGCTCAAATGATTACAGACGCTGGCGAAAACGAACAGATAAATGTGATTGTTTTAAAAAGTGGTGGTGATCGTACATTTTGTGCAGGTGCCAGTTTTAATGAACTCATAAATATCAACGATGAAGCCACCGGAAAGGTGTTTTTTTCAGGATTTGCCAATGTCATCAACGCCATGAGAAAATGTCCTAAATTCATTATTGGTCGCGTTCAAGGAAAGACTGTAGGCGGTGGTGTAGGGCTAGCATCGGCTACAGATTATTGTATGGCTACAAAATATGCCGCCATCAAACTAAGTGAACTTAATATTGGTATTGGGCCCTTTGTGGTTGGCCCCGCTGTAGAGCGTAAATTAGGTCTAAGCGCAATGTCTCAAATTGCTATCGACGCGAATTCATTTTATTCGGCAGAATGGGCTAAAAACAAAGGCTTATTTACACAAGTTTTTGATACAACAGAAGATTTAGATGAAGCCGTAAATGCTTTCGCTAAAAAATTATGTGATTATAATCCAGAAGCTATGAAAGCCATGAAAGCGATGTTTTGGAATGGTACAGAGCATTGGGATAAACTTTTGGCAGAACGTGCAGCTGTAAGCGGAACGTTAGTATTAAGCGAATTCACTAAAGAGACACTAAAGCGTTTTAAATAAAACGAAATAAAAAGCCAAAGCAATAATGATTTACGAATTTGATGGTTTTATACCAGTGGTCCACAAGAGTAGTTTTGTACACCCACTGGCTGCAGTTACGGGTAATGTTATCATTGGAAAAAATTGTTACATTGGTCCTGGTGCTGCAATTCGGGGTGATTGGGGGCAAATTATATTAGAAGATGGTGTTAACATTCAGGAAAACTGCACCGTTCATATGTTTCCTGGCAAATCCATTACATTAAAGGAAAGTGCGCATGTTGGCCATGGTGCTATTATTCATGGGGCGCAGTTAGGAAAAAACTGTTTGATAGGAATGAATAGTGTTATTATGGACGACGCGCATATTGGTGATGAGAGTATTATTGGTGCGATGAGCTTCGTTAAGGCTGAAACAAGTATTCCTAAACGTAGTTTAGTCGTTGGTAATCCTGCAAAAATTGTAAAGCAGGTAAGCGATGAAATGATTGCTTGGAAGTCTAAGGGAACCGCACTATATCAGCAACTGCCCAAAGACTGTCACGATACCCTAAGAGCAGTAGAGCCACTAAGGGAGGTGCCAAAAGAAATAAGGCAGCAAGAAGATGTTTATAAAACCCTTCGAGAAATGTTTGGTAAATCCTCTTAAATCAAACGGCTTAAATCTATTTCGTTTGTAGCTTTTCCTGTAGATAGGGCAATTAAACTTTGTACGTTGCCAAGATAAGGCAATAAGGTAAGCTTGGTGATGATAAATTGTTCGTAAGCCTCTATATCTTCAACAACTAATTTTAAAAGATAGTCAAAGTTACCACTTACACGGTGGCATTCAATCACTTCTGGAAACCCGTTAATTTGATTTACAAATTTTTCGAGATAACTTCTGGTGTGTCCTTGTAGCGTGATTCCCATAAAAACAATCTGTTTTAAACCTAGTTTTTTGTGATTCAACAAGGCTACATAATTGCTAATATAGCCTTCTTTTTCTAGCTTTTTTATGCGTTCAAATATGGGGGAGGTGGTCATTCCTAATTCTTCAGCAATACTTTTGGTTGTGCGGTTACTGTCTTTTTGTAAAATAGCAAGGATTTTGTAATCTATCTTGTCTAAGATATAGGCCATAGAAAATATTTTTTTGAAAAGATAAATGTTTAATCTTTAAAAGAAAAAAAAATTGAAAAAATAAATAATACAGCAATAAATTCTGAATTAATGTATTTTACAGGTTTTTAACAAAAGTTAAATTCTTAAAGCGGTATCTTTATTCTTTCAAAAAAAATAAACAAATTTGGCAACAGTTGAGTTTAAAATGCCCAGACTAGGCGAGAGTATCAAGGAGGCAGCGATCATTACATGGTTTAAAGGTGAGGGGGACGAAGTAGAAGCAGATGAGATGCTTCTCGAAGTGGCTACAGATAAGGTAGATTCAGAAGTGCCTTCTAATGTTTCTGGAAAGATTAAGGAATTGTTATTTGAACCTAATGACGTTGTTAATATCGGTGATACCATTGCTATTATTGAAACCTCTGAGGAGACGTCCGAGCCCGTACCTGAACCATCTCATTCCGATCGTAAGA
>Ga0207419_1002109_pt1 | contig 13556 bp, 19 predicted proteins | sample ElkSloMetagenome_4_FD_184723 | JGI IMG/M metagenome (GOLD analysis project Ga0207419, IMG submission 184723) | Hot spring microbial communities from Elkhorn Slough, Monterey Bay, USA - MD2A (version 2) | ecosystem: Environmental > Aquatic > Marine > Intertidal zone > Estuary: Microbial mat ... | reverse complement strand
AAGGCACACAAAGAGAGTTCATCCCGACGTTGGACTTGAGCATGGTAGGTCTACCTGTCAGCGTCCGATGCCCGACATCCCGCGTCAAATCACCAAGGAAGACAATGAACACCTCAAAATACCGAAGAGACTCGTGTGCATTTTATGCAGCAAGGTTTGTCTCTCTCTCGCCATGAGACACACACACATGCAGGAATATGCCAACGAAGCCAAGTACAAAAAGCATATGCGGAAACACACCGGCCACTTCGTGTGCCCAAATGTCAGCTGTAAGAAGGAATTTTCCGACAACTGGAAGCTCAAGACTCATCAAGAGACGCATCTGCCCAAATGGAAACGTTAGCACAACGCCAGATCAACCCGGAAAATCTAGGCCCGCGCCCGTATATGTGCATCGTCTGCGACAAAACCTTCATGCAGAAGCAGACAATGCAAACGCACATGAAAAAATGCCAATGATTGATTGCACAATGTTTATTAACGCACAATACGAGCTTTGACACTGTAAGTAATGAAGCGATGCGAAATGGCATAAGTCATGCGACGGAAGGCGAGGGCGTTGGTGTAATAGGTTGCGAAATCAATTGAATCGTGCTTGTAATCATCGAACGCGTTGATAAAAGACATGAATCGGGCAATGTAAAAGTGGGGAAAGTCAATAAAATTGATGGTCATCTCATTATCGTTGGCATAGATGATGAAGGCCTGATTGGTTTTGAGCGACATTGCCTCGAGGCACAGCTGCGGCAGGTGGGTCGCCTTCACTGTTAGGTTCTGCGGGTTCTTGACGCAGAATTTTGCCTCCACAGGGTAGCGTTGGTAGGGCACGAAAGGCGCCATCGACACCGCCTCGTGGAAGACAATTGAACCATCATTGGTCGAGAGGAGACAATCACCGCGTAAGTTGGCAGTGTAGGAAATGATGCACTGTGCCTTAGAGAAATCGAATTTGGCCTTGTGCTGTTGTAGGAAATTGACAAAGGCATTGAGAATGTGTGGTTCGGCCTGCTTGCCTAGCTCCATTGCCGCGCAGCCCTCTTCGGTGATCTCACGTTGGCCGGTGACAAGCTCAGTGCGCGCCACCTCTTTGCCGAAGAAGCCGAGCAACGCGGGCAGACGCGAGCCAGACAGTCGATCGGTGGTGTGCATTGAGCGCCAGGCGTCATTATCGGAAATTTGCATGGCGAATGGAATCTGCAATCAGTTGTAATCGGTGCGCCCTTTGGTGTCGATGGCCGTATCAGCATCCAGCCAATATGCCTTCTTACCAAAGCCCCGCAGTGTGGCATAAATTTGATTTTTGCCCTCATGACGACGACGCTTGATGACCTTATCGATCTCGTACAGGCCAGTGTCGTCGGTTTTCTGCATCTCATAATTGTAGTAGCCGCGCTTTTGGTACTCTTTGGTGTACAGGTCGCGTACGCGGTACACAGGAATCGAGTGCATGTAGGAAATTTTGGCCACCATGTACAACTGCCGCGACCACTGTGCGCCCTGAATTTCGGAGTCTTTTTGGAAGCGGCGCTTTTTCAGCTGCACACGCACAATGTCGCCCACTTTGAACTTGGGACCCTTGTCGTGCTGGGCAGGCGGCGGTGCCTCACCTCGACTTTGCTCCGGATTTATATGGGCAAAGAGGAGCACCTGCAGCTCGGGCCTGGCATACATCTGATTGGCTGAATAATTCAGAAGTGCTCGTCGTTTCTGATTATTGCGATGCTCAATCAGTTCGGGTATGATGACATTGAAATCGCCCTCCTGGTGGAAGTGCACATATCGAATGTACTCAACACGCAGCCACCGATGTTCGGACTCGATCACCGATGCGTGTATGGTTTTGGTCGCCAGCTGACGCACGATATGGTACTCATTGAGCAGTGCTTTCAGCTGTGGCACGCGCATTCCGGGCTCATCGTCCGAATACAGGACACAGCCGGGCGACAGGTCATCTTTGACAATTGCCAAAAAGTCTCTGAACGCCTGTGTGATCGTTTCGCCTGACTTGTCGCTGATTGGCCAGCCGAAAAGTTTGCGCGTGAAAGCGTCCTTCCACAGGGCCACCATGCCGCTGTTGTTTCTGATGTTTCCCTCGTCGATGAATTTGGTCAGAAACATTATGTCAAAGCCAATCAGAGCCATCGGGGCCTGAGCCTTAATTGGATTTGTTTTGCCCGATTTTCTGCTTTTGTGTATTTGATACTGCACGATGGGGTTCATCATTTTTCTTACTTTTTCGATGGTGATTTCGGGGTAAATTTTGCGACTATCAAGAAAAAATTTTTTGGCATTGGATGTGAGACTATACTTGGCATTGTAAATATCAAAGTAGAGTTTTGTGAGCCGATTTCTAACTAGTGAATCCACTTCGAATTCGCCATCTTTGTTGACTTCTCCTTCTTCTTCGTCGTTGGTGTCTTCTTCTTCTTCTGCGGCAGCTCGGCTGGTTGACGGCTGGTCGGCGGCTCGACTGGTTGACGGTTGTTGTTCGTCATCATCTCGGCTTCCGCCTCTTCGCACTCTTGAAGCCATTGTTTGGCGATGTCGACTTCGTTGAATTTGATTTTAGGCTTATCGATTGGCTCGTTTGATTTCTCTTTTTGTTGTTGTTGATACTCTGCAGGTTTTTTTCATGAAAATTGTATGAACCTAGGAAAGTTTCGTATTCGTTGGCCGGCACGATGAGATGCTTTTTCACGTTCATTGGTGCTCGATGATGTGAGCGCCGACCAGACAGAGGGCACGTACAAACGGGACGTTGAGTACTTCCCGCTTGTCCGCGATGCTCTGTGTCGGGTCGACAATGACGCGAATGCTGTCGCTGTGCAGTTGCAGTCGGTTGCGCAGACGAGCCGGCAGTTGCACGGTTTCGGCGACGACCGTGTTCTTGAGAATGAGACGGAAAGCTTCTAGCAGTTGATCGTTGTCCTGGAGCACGCCCGCGAGCTGACGATCCGACAGAACTTTGGCGCTCTTGAAGACGTGCTCGAACTTTTTGACGGCAGTCGGTACTCCCATTGGCTGCAATGATAATCATCGAGAGACAATATGGCACAAGTACAAATCGGCAAAATACCGTAAACACACACACACACTCAAGGAAAAAAAACATTCATTGACAGAATCACTTGATGCCGACTTGGGCAAAGTTGAGGTTATTGCGATGAATTTCAATGCCGCTGCGATCGACGCAGAACAGGCAGGCCTCCAGCGCCTTCTCAGTCGGACTCTCGAATATCAGGTTGAAGTGCAGCTCGTTGATCATGTTTTCACCCACACGATCGCACGCCAGTGTCTCGAAGTCGAAACCGATCAGGAATTTTCTGACATCTCTCTCTCTCGCATAAGATTTTTAACTTGGCGATAAATGTCTCGATGTCAAGTCCGCGCACAGGCGAATTGTACTCATAGGACTTGTACGAGCGATTCTGGCCGTTGAAGAAGGAATTCTGGCCAAAGTTGGGGCGCAGACGGCTCAGTAGTGGCGCCAGCTCGTAGGGTGACGTCTTGTCGATTTTGATGCGCTCAAGCACGGCGGCGCCTGCAACTGCCTATATTTGGGGGCTGCAACCGAGACAGATCTGAATTTCGCGCAGGCCGTGAACAGCGAACGCATCGGTCTCATACGCATAGTTGCCGTTGCGTACATTCTCCGGGTAGGTGAGGCCAAAGTAGAGGAAGCTGGGCACTCGTGTCACCGTCCAGTTGCTCAGCTTGAGTTGCGACGCACCCGCCGGTATGGTGGTGCAATGCCTGCAATCATCATCAGCAGGCGGTCGACAGCATCAACTAACTGACTGAGCACGGTCATCGGCAGCTGCAGGTGGTGCCTGAACACACTTTGCCGCAATGTTGATGCAATCCAACCGTTCCCACTGTGTGCGGATTCGCGCCTCCGTGTCAGGGTGCAGGAGGAATCGCTTCATCGACAGCTCGATTCTGTGTATTTTGATGCGATAGTTGTAGTTGGTAGTGGGCAGCTGCACCAGGCAGATCTCGTCGCTGTTGCGCTTCAAGTTCACTTTCACTTTCACCTGATGTCGACTAGTCAACAACAACGCAGAACCAACCATCGGGGGCACAAGGCCACTGGCGGTAGTGAAGTCGCAGTGAAGTCGGCCGTTGGCTTTGATAATGTTGGTGCCCGTGATGATCGACTGTCGCTGGATGCTGTCGGAGGTTATATCCACTGTTTCGTGCTCATAGCGGCGTGTGTTCCATTCCAGCTGACTGTGAGTGCATGAAGTGTCGAAGAAGTTGCGGAGGAAGCTCTTGAGATGGCATGAGTGAGCGTCATCCTGGAGACTGTCTGTCTCTCTCTCTCACAACCAACCACTAGCGGCGCGTCTTTGATGGTCACTTCAATTTGGCCGAACAGTAGCGAGATGATGTCATTGCCTGTACCGATGAGAAATTCAAGCGCACCACTGAACCTAGCATCACTTTGCCGACGTCACTCTCTTCAGCGGCGGCGCGTTTGCCACGCAGCATCTCAGTGCCCTCGCCTTCACCGCCAGTCGATTGAGACGCCACCGCCGGCTTCTTTTGGTTGACGGTGCCGGTCGCCTTGTCGACTTTCGCCACTTTTGGAGGCGTCGGGATCGGTAGCGGTAGCTGTGGTGCTGTGCTGCCATATTTGTTGATATGTTTAGGCGGTATTTTCTCGACGCTTACGGGCTCGCCTGCACTCGTGTTGACACACACTGCCTCCAACCTTTGTGATTCTGAACGGTGAACTCGACATTGACGCGCAGCGATGACGGCTGGTAGAAGAGCAACTCGGTAGATGGAAAATCGAATATGTAGCTCTGTGTCAGGTTGTGTGTGTGAGTACAATGGAGTGATAACCAACCGTGGCATTCTCGATGGTGTTCGCTGGCGGCACAGCGATTGTCTCCTGTTGGAGAATCTCCTTTGAGGGCGCCTTGAGCGGCTCGAAGAGTTTGAGTATCTCGGGCGGCGCTTCAGCCACTACGCGATTGTCGACAGGGGCCGTGCTGGTCTGGCCGGCGACAATCTCGGCGTGCGCTGCAGTTTTCTCAAGACAGCAAAAAAAACACCAACGCTTTTCGTCATCTAGCGCTCGTACGGTGGTTTCACCATGCTTGACAGGCAGCTCGAGCGCCGGGTTGAGAATGACCCGCTCCTTCTTGTGATGTTTACGATGCTTGTGCTTGTGTTCTTTCGCCATTATTTCTTCTGATCAAGGACAGGCAGAGGAATATTCTCGGATTTCTTGACAATCTGCGAGACTGTCTTGCGCTTCTTCGCTCTGGTCTTTTTCGGCTGCTCCTTGGGAGTCTCTTTGGCAGGCTCTTTGGCAGTCTCTTCGGCAGTCTCTTTGGCCGTCTCTTTGGCAGTCGGCGGATCGCTTGATTCGCTGATCGTGTAGCTGCTGTCGCTGGTATACGACGAGCTATCGCTGGTCGACGTCGCAGAAGAAGAAGAAGAATCGGTAGAGGTTGAGCTCAGAACAGGGTGGTGGGTTTCAGACATTATTCATTTCGGAAAAAAGGCAGAATGAATGAAATGCAAAATGACACGCGTTTTTATAGTGATCGTCGTAGGCCATGCAACTCAGAAGTAGACGGCCGGGCGCTCAGTCATAAAGTCAGTGACAATATGATACAGTCTTCCTTTTATGGTCACCATAGTCAATTTCTCCCTCAATCTCTCTCAGTTACTTGACCATAAGCTTGTCAACGGACGTCGATCGTCGAAGGACATGACGACGGCGCCATATTTCTTCTGTTTCTGCTCGGCGAATGCTTTGCTGGCCACCTCTTTCAGATTGAATGTCGCCGCAAAGCGCAGAAAGCTGGCCTTCACGCGGAAAGTCGCCATGGCGATCACGTGCCTGAGTAAGAGAGAGACAATGCCCTGTACCCAACTTGAATTGGTTCAGCGCAGTTCGTCCACGCGCCGAGTCGAATCGAATCGAATGACTGAGTGCAATGATGTACACACTGTCATGCCGCGCGATTGTGATCCAGTTCGCTAGCTTCTTGTTTTCTATGTACTCGGTCGCGTCGTCGAGCAAAAGCCAGGTGTCGGGCGGGAAATCGTAGCCCTCGATTTCGTCATAGCTGATTGTCGTCAGTTTGACCCCATCCAGATGGCCCAGGCCTTTTTCATAGACCGACGGCAGGCCGGCTTTGGTGGCCACCACAATGTTCTTGTACCAGCAATATGATACGCCATCTTAGTGCGTTACGATTATGTCACTAAATGAGGCGCATCATGTTTTAAACTTGAATTCGAACAGGTCGGGCCGCTGGAGCATTTTGATACCGACGATGCATATTTTTGCATTTTTTGAGAAATTTTAAAAAAATAAGAAAAAACATGCATTTCTATCTCAACCCAGCGTCGTTTTGCCCGACTCCGATTCGCCCAGAATCTGGTGTAATGGCCATGTTGTTTTTACAATTATTTAATTATTTCCACATGTGCCATAGTCACAGGAACCAGGATGTGCCCTGCAATCTGAGATTATTCGATTGTGTAACCTTTGCTGAATGTGAATTTTTCCGCTTCCATTTTTGTTGAATGAACTTTTCGGCGCCCACTCACTGCCCTCTACCTCTCACTGGGCCATGCATTACAGACGCTCATCATCATGGTGCCTGTGGACGGCTGCCTGCAACTGAAATGCCAGCGTGGCGTGTCAGGCGACCTGATACACACGCTGGATATGCCCATTCGATTCGACCCAAATATGCGCTACAAATTCGAGCTGCAGGCGGGTCTTCTCACCCTCGACACCGAGGGCAACAAGGAGAAGCTGACCGTCTTTCTGAAAGGTAAACTGTGCACCAATGAAACGCACTCGACACTGAACACAATCGGTCCGCTGATATTCAATCGCATCACACCCACTCTCTATTGTCTCGAAGACAACTACACCTTCTGCGGCCGACTCCTCGACAAATTCACGCACATCGAATTTTCACCCGATCGTGATGACATTGATACAGCCGCCCTATCCCTACTGTACCACTTGATTTGATTTTTATTTATTTTTCAACGCATTTTATCATGTGTTTATGAATCTATATATAGATTTGGGGTGGTGAGCGAAGGGTTAAATGTGCGATGCTGCTTAGATAATGTGTTTCGGTGGTGCGGAAGGTATCACGATGGCCATGTCGCTTTCGACGTTGGGCGTGGCATTGCTGCACTGGTTCGAATCGACTGTGCCCTGCTCGATTGCCAGTGGGCCGTTCTTGCAGTTTTCCATTTTGGCGACGAGATCTTTGTAGTGGGCGTGACGAGCTTGCCATTTCTGTAGGTGTAATCACAGTCAAATTATCGGTGACCTCATTGTTGACGTGAACCGCCTTATAGGTGTTCAGCACCAGGTAGGTGTTGAACTGCATCGCCTTCAGTACCACCGTATTAGGCTTGTACTGCAATCGATGACTGTCGATCTATTGTCACCAGCATTTGCGATGCATGTACACCCGCAGACGCATATGGCGTAGAGCACTACCAGCCCGCCAATGGCGCCGGTGACTATTAATGCTGAGATATCACGGTAGTAAAGTGATGATGACTGTAACTTATCTGCCACCAGGTGTGCCCTGACGACGGGGCTTCAGCAGCGTCTTTTTCCGGCTGCACAGGCGTGAGCTTTGCCGAGGTAGTAGTAGTCAGCATTACCGACTGTTGTGGTACGGCAGGTAACTTAAGAGCATTTTTTTTAAAAACAAAATACAAAATCTTAAAATTTAAAGCCCATTAAAAAATACGGTAGGTTCCATTTTGGCGTTGAAATAAACGTAGTCATCGCAATAGGGCACTGATTTGCAGTATACTGCACCGGCAATAAAAAATACAACATTAGTTTAAATAAGTATTTTTGTCCGAATAACAATGAACAGTTGCCAATTGTCGATCTATAGGTGTGTTTCGCGCATTTGATGATAGGAAGTGATTGTTTCACAAAGATTATTTCCAAAAAAAGTAGACAGAGCACTTTTCCTGCGACCCGTTCTGCGTAGTTTGGGGGTAAACCAGAGGTGAGAAAAAAACTGTTGGTAATAATAGGCACCTTTCACAGCACTTTTAGAGTGACGCTACCGATTTTTTTTCCCCAGCTTCTTCAGTTAGAGTCACGCTCCGGTGAAAGTTGCTCAAAATTTTCCGCTGAACAACTTTGTCTTTGACACCATTTCGCTAAAACGTAAATTCGGCGAGATACATAGCCCAAGCTACCCGATACCTAAAAAGTAGCTCAAACAACAAAATCAAATCAAATCAATCAAACACCGTTTTAGACTGAAAGTTTTTTTTATAAACAATCATTTTATACTTTGCACTTATGCGCGTCTGTGAAGCATAAATAGACAGTTTTTTAACTGGTCATTTGTTTTTTTTAAAAGACAGGCTGTAGATTAACAAAGACCAGGTAAAAGTTGTGTCCAACCCGTTTAGCCATGTCGGGTATTGCGCTTATGTCAAGCTGCGATTTGACTTTGTACGCCGTGAAATTTGCCGGCGGAGAGCATTTCGGAAGACGACGTGCCTTTTTTTATTGATTGTATGGGGTACCCATTTTAAGGACACCTGTTTCACTTCGGCAATCTCCTTCGCCATCGTGATAATGCGCTCCCCCGCATTTAGCGCTTGCTGGAGGTTGAATGTACCAGCAATAGTAATAATAGCGATGAACAGCACGAGAACGCGCACTTGCAGCATGATTTGAAGTTTCGAATGGAGCTTCTTGTAACGCACGACGGCTCGGCATTCACAATGTACAGTGATAGCAAGTATAGAGTGGCAACCGGAATGCGCACTGCCTGCATCTCTATCAGTTTGGATGACAAGGCGACCAAGAACTTATTCGGCTGCACGCCATTGACCATCGAAGGCAGATCCGGTTGCATATGTTTGATTTCTCACCGAGCAGGTCGTAAACAGTGCAAATTGACTGTCACTGACACCTCTTCGCAGATGCGAGAGATCAGATTTACAACTGGTGTGATTGCCATTACGACTGACGAGCTGAATCAACTCAAAAGCATGCTTCGACGCGTTCAAGAGCAGGCTTTGATCTACGAGCATTTCACGCACATTCAACAGACAATGAGCGTGTGTAACTTCTCAATCAAGTTAGCGCCCTCGGTGGGCATCAGTTGCAGGTCGACATGCGACATCGCCGAGCTGCGTGTGAAGATCGAAAAGAAGAGGAGTCAATTGTTGTTGAAAATTGAGGAATTTGAGACGTTTCCCCATACAGTGTGTGTGTGAGAGAGAGAGTGTGCATTTATATACAGAGTTTCACACACATCTGCCCGGTCACTCCATCTGCCAACTAAATTTCTGGTCCTCCTTTTACAGCAGCGCAACAATGTGATGGTGAATTTCGGCGACTTTACACTGCAAGAGGGCGGTCGGACGGATGCTGAAGTGCTGCTCCACGTCAGAAGCGGGTCAATCATTCTCACACTGAGGTGATCATTCGCACTGCAGAAGCAGCGATGAACAACGCTACACGTTTGCGATGTCGCCGAAAGCGGTTTTGGACATGACAAACGACAGTTGTGTCGCTATGTGTGAAAGTCGACTATTTCACGACGAGCTGTGCAGACGCATCAAAGACATCGCTATCGGTAAGTTGAGGCAAAGCCTTCTCTCGAGACAAGCAGGCATCGCGCGATCGCCTATACCCCCTGACGCGCAGCAAGTCACAATCTTACCATTCGGGCCACACCACAGAAATCCCGCCTTCTCCGATGAACGTCGTGATATTGGCCCATTCCTCCTTTTTTTAAACGAAACATTTCTGTCAGTCCCTACAACTTAATAAAAATGATCAAACATCTAACCGATGTGCGCGGCGAATTGGCCGAACTTCTCAAGTTTGTGTGTGTGTGTGCGCGCGCAAAGCCTTTGATCTTGCAGACCGCATCAGGTCGTCTACCGCGGCATGAAGTCGTACATCGGCGTCGGCGAACTGACCATTGGCCTGTCGACGCAGGAGGTCACCATACCGACGGTCACTCTGTCGTCGGAGATGCGTCGAATTCGCTGGCCATCGACGGGCGACTTGGTCAGTTGAGCACCCCAATTGCACCTATGTTTGAGAATCTCTACAACGACTGTATGGCGATTCCACTCGACGCGCTGGTGCCGCTCAACAAATGGCTGGCGTCGTCGCGTCGCCCTGACAAGATCTTCTACGAGTTGGTCAGGAGCGTTGATTGCACCCACCTGTTGTAGTCACTCGTCAGGGGGCGCACCCTGCGGCGACGCACTTTTCGCGCGAAACGGCAATCTTTACAAGTCGTACCTGACGCCACGCTGCTTCACTGCACGCCAGCAGGAGCACATGCTGCAGCTGAACATCAGCGAATACGCGACCAGGCACCTGACATTGGCCGTCGGCAATTATCTGGTGCGCAAAGTTGGTGCTCTAAAGTTGGTGTGCACCATCACCTGCAGGGCATTCATCACACACAGCTCACCAAGTTCTTCGCCGATCACCATCAATGCAGCAGCAGCGGGCGCATTCTACTACCCTGCGGCGAGTCGGCAATCGATCTCCTGTTCTGCAGCGGCGAGCCACTAGGGGTTAGGCGGCCGCGTGACGCACACCCACCTACCTGTATCAGAAGCGGCACATCGTCTACTTCCCGCAGTCGGCGCCAATCAACTTGGGCCCAATCAGTCGCGCCGAGCGCAATCATTACTGGCCGACTGAGCAGCGCTCGTTCAACGTCACGCCCAAGAAGTTCGACGTCTACTACGGGCAGGATCTATTCTCGGACGACGAAGAGGCCACATTCGAAGGACCCATCTCGCTGGGCAACCCTGACAAGAACAACGGCTCCTTGCGCTACTGTAACTGCGCACAGCACCCAATGCCCTTTTCGAACGTGAAGGGTGTTGGGTGTTTTGACTGCTTGTATCCTCCCTTTTTCTTTTTGTCTACTAAGGTAGGCACTCATCTAGACTGAGGAATACGGTTGGTGTTGTTGATGGGTCGATGCCCAGCGCCCAACGATCTTTCTTCGGTCGATCTGATCGCCAAGTCACAGATGGGCCACCGAACGCTAGAGTTCGTTAAGGCGATCAATGATGCGGATACCAAAACCACGCTCATCAATGCGGTCTCCTGGTTCCTGCGGTTGGTCGAATGCATGCTCACCCAAAGTCTGCAGTAACGATCCAATCACCGACGCGGAAGTCGCTGCGGCCGAAAAAGTGTTTTTACCGATACCGCCCAACTTCCTGGGCTCTTTCGAGCACGTCGACGTCTTCAGCGACGACAGCGGTAGCAGCACCAGCGTCGGCAGTCTGCTGATCATGCGCTATCATTGCGCGGGTGACCAGCGCACACAGAGCTCACTATCGAGCATTGGCTGTTGGTGTTCGGTTGTCGGGAAACAATAAAAAACTCAGCGCGCCTGTCGATGACCAGCCAGCAGTTGGAGGAGGACGTCATCGCCGAGCGACAGCAGCCACACAACCCTTTCCTGGCTACCGAGACTGTCGAGAGCGACGACTCCATGTCGATTGACCTGGGCGTCGACGAACCCGATTGTCATCCGATGCAGCCGCCTGCCAGCCCCGTTGAGGTGCTTTAGAGAGAGAGATATGACTTGAATGTTTTTCAGTGCAATCTACTGGTGAAGATTGCCGTCATTCGCTATCGCCGGGCGTTCGAGTGCTTGGAGCCTTACCAACACTCGCGCGCGATGACCACCTTTCTGAAGGTTGCGCAACACCTCAATGATGATGATCATCATGCAGATCGGCGGGGACGACAGCGACGAGCAACCGGTGGCTCCGAGCAAGAAGTCGAAAGCTCGCCGCGTGCTGTTCTCATCGTCGTCGGAGGGCGAAGCTTGATTATGCATTGATTATTGATTAGTCATAAATAAAATCAGTAGTGTGTGTACATTCAGTTTGAGCGTTTTTCCCCATTGAACTGAGTGTCCTCATAATCAATAGTGTGTGCAATGGGCTGGTAGGCTATGCAGCGCGCGTGTTATACTCTTAGCGCAGTCCTAGCTGCTGTTCTACAGTTGTAAGTGCTTTAGAAAGAAACTACCCGCGGCCGCTTTTTGTCAGAAAAGTCGCTTCAAATTCCTACCACCCTAAGAGGGCTCCTTATATGTGTGTGTGTGAGCGTTTGCCTTTAAAATGAGGCAGACACTCAATATGTATTATTGCCATGCATATCCATACCGCGACATGCACCGATTCTTCACCAGCGGCCTGGGTTTGATTGTTGCTCAACTGCGTCATGATCAGATTCACCAGAGAGTAAGGAAATCGCCCTGGTGAGCATCGAAGGCCACTTCAAGCGCTACAACGCCTTCAAGGACAGCGCCTCGTTCAGGAACAAACTGCTGCAGGAGACGCCGATCAGCGTTCAATGTGGTGGCGGCTACAGTACACCGGTAGGTCTAGCTGCCTCTCTCGACTGTGTAAATCAAGTTAATTCCGCGCAGCACCGAACGCAAAGACGCCATCGAGCGTGAGCTGGTCTTCGACGTCGACCTGTCGGACTATGACGACGTGCGCACATGCTGTAAAGAGAAGGAGGTGTGCAAGAAATGCTGGAAACTAGCGGCGCTCGGCATCAAGCAACTTCGGCACATTCTCACAGGTGGTGTGTGTGTGTCTCAGTTACCCATGAGGATGAGTGCAGATTTGTTTGGCTTCAAACACGTGCTGCCAGTGTTCTCCGGTCGCCGCGGCTTCCACATGTGGGTGCTCGACGACGAATCGAGACACTTTGGAACGAATGCGCGCATCAAAATTGTCGATTTCATGCAACGGCCCAACAAGGTTGGCATATTCACACACTTGCAATTGATTTTAAGGGTGGCCTCATCAGATTTGAAAAGTCGGTGCCCCAACCCTTCCTGAGCTGCTATCGAATCATTTGCCCGTCGACAAAAAAGAAGTTATTCGACTGTTCACTCTCATTGATTGCAGCAATGCATTCATCACAATTATGGAGGAGCAGGGCTATTTCGACCAGGGCGGCGCCAAAATGATGGAGCTGGCGCCCGACTCGTCGATCGGTGATGTGCTGCGCAGAGCTCTGAGCAAGGAGACATCGGCGCGCGCACGCTGGGCGCAAGTCGAGAACCATTTCGAGAGTGCAGCCACCCCTTCGGCCAAGGTTGGACTGGGCCAGTATCTCATCTTCAGGCGCGCCCGTTCTTTCACATCGAGCTGGCACTGTCACTTGTCTACCCGCGTCTCGATAGAGAGGTCTCCATCAAGAACAACCATCTATTGAAGGCGCCATTCTCACCGCACCCCTCGACGCTCAAAATCAGTGTGCCAATTTTCGACGAGGACACATTCTGCTTGGACAGCGTGCCGCATCTTGAGTTTACCAATTCACCTGAGTCAGCCCATTGCAGGAATGTTCTAGAGTTGGGCAGCGATATGCTGAAAGGCTACCAAGCCAAATTTGGTGATTTTGTGAAGTCACTATGAATTTTTCCTTTTGTTGTTGTTGTTTTGTGAGCCTTTTGCGAGGCATTTTTCCTTTTGTTGTGTGCGATTATAATGTTAACCTATTTTACAGC
>Ga0207419_1002106_pt1 | contig 13570 bp, 10 predicted proteins | sample ElkSloMetagenome_4_FD_184723 | JGI IMG/M metagenome (GOLD analysis project Ga0207419, IMG submission 184723) | Hot spring microbial communities from Elkhorn Slough, Monterey Bay, USA - MD2A (version 2) | ecosystem: Environmental > Aquatic > Marine > Intertidal zone > Estuary: Microbial mat ... | reverse complement strand
TGGAATATCCACTGTTTTTATCCCTGAATCAATCAGGCTGCCCGGAGAAAATACTTTCCAGTGTAAATTATACTCATTCAGGTTTGTAAAGTGATGCCTGTTAACAATATTCACCCTGTGGGTTGCAGTATCTTTTAATTGAAAAGCCACGGGTGCATGTGCTTTCTTCATTTCAAACAGTTCCGGCTGAATGGCTCTGTCAGGAAGCACAACGCCGTCGATGGAACCGAGGCTTACACCATAATTGTAAAATGTTCCTCTTTGAACCAATCGTTCAAAATCAAGAGATGCAATAATTCCGCTGTTGTTTGACTGACCGGGAACCACAGTTTCATTCCAGATGCGAAGGTTTAAATAACGGGAATTATCAAACCATCCAGTGTATTTCTCATGATGCAGGTCAACATTACGCCCGATATTCCATGCTGCATTGCGGTTGTTTGCTACCCTGCCTTTAGCAGGGCGCACTGCTGTAAGATTTTCATCAAGATACAGCTTCATGGAATCACCATTAAAAATCGCACGGATGGTATGTGGATTATGATTCCAGTCTCCCGGCAGTTCGGCAGCCAGTTCATATACATCAGCCTGGTATAATTTTGGCAGGCGGTTGCCCTGAAGGGTTTCCAGGTGGAGGATAAAACGCACCGAGTCCGGAGCAGAACGTACCAGTTGAATGGCTTCACCTTTTGAAACCAGGGTATATTCATTATACCAGGTATCGGGAACCAGTTCCAGCAAAAGCGTAAATTTATTGCCCTCGATTCTGTTGGTCTCATTTTTGGCAATTTCCAGCCATTGATCCATTCCGGAAAGCTTAATACCCATGCCTGCAGTATCAATGGCATTCGCAACAGCCCCTATAAGCCAGGCATGGTTATCCCTGCCGGAATTGTCGGGAAAATACAAGGCGGGGAACTGTAAACCCTGGTCAGCCCAGTCCCAGGTAAAGCCACCCTGAATTTTTTCTTCTTCGCGGAAAACCTCCCAGTGATCGGTAAAAGCACCTGCACTGTTGCCGGTGCTGTGGGCATATTCCCCCATTACCACGGGTTTGTCTGATCGTTGTGCAATCAGCCGCGCTTGCTCAGGTGAGCGGTAGCGGGGGCCTGATATATCTGCAAAATCTGCCGTACCGATATGCGATTGGTGCATTATCCAGCGCCCGGGGTCACGCTGCTCCAGATACTCAACCATTTGATAATGCATGGGGCCTGTTTCACATTCGTTACCCGTGCTCCACATTACCACCGAAGGATAATTTTTATCCCGTTCTACCATGCGCACAAACCGATCCATAAAAGCTGCATCCCAGCCTTTGGTCTGTGGCAGGTGATATTCAGTCTGGTGGCATTCGGCGTTAACTTCATCCTGCACATACAGTCCGTACTCATCAAAGAGTTCATACCAGCGTGGGTCGTTTGGGTAATGTGCCAGCCGTACGGCATTGAAGTTAAACTGCTTCATGAGTTCAATATCACGGCGCATCATTTCTTCCGTTATATAATTTCCCCTAAGGGGATCAATCTCCGGTTTGTTTACGCCCCTGAATTCTATGGGAACGCCGTTTACCATCAGCTTGCCGTTTTTCAGCTCCAGTTGCCTGAAACCAACCCTGAAAGGAATTACTTCGAGAATACGGCCATCCTTATCTTTAAGGGTAAGGGTAAGTGTATACAGGTTGGGATATTCCGCGGACCATTTTGCAGGATTTTTAATATGTTCAGCAAAGCGCAGGTTTACCTCTTCTCCACCCTTAATGTTAAATGATTTTGAAACCGTTGCCACAACATTTTTTTCTTTATCAAATAATTGCAGCTCAATTGCATAATCTTCAGCCGGATCATCGTTATAATTTCTAACCGAGGCTTCAACGCGGAGCTCAGCATCCGCATAATCCTCATCGAGCGGGGTTTCGATAAAGAAATCCCGGATATGAACAGATGGGGCTGCCATTAAATAGACATCACGGTATATTCCTGACAAATGCCAGGTATCCTGATTTTCGAGGTAACTGCCATCGCTGAAACGGACCACCTGCACAGCAAGAAGATTTTCACCTTTTTTCAGGTAAGGGGTAATGTTGAATTCGGCTGTGGTAGCACTTCCCTGGTCGTACCCCACATAATTTCCGTTGATCCAAACAAAACCAGCCGATTTAATTCCTTCAAATACCAGGAATATTTCCTTGTTTTGCCAGTTTTCGGGCAGGGAAAATGTATGGCGGTAAAGGCCTGTGGGATTGAGGTGATCAGGTACCAGCGGAAAGTTGCCCGGTGAAAAAGGCAGCACAGTGTTGCGGTATGAAGGATAACCATATCCTTCCATTTGCCAGTTCGAGGGAACATTTATCTCATCCCATTCTGCATCAGCAAAACCGGGTTCATGAAATGCTCCGGGCACTTGCCCAGGAACTTTATACCATGAAAATTTCCATTTACCATTTAAAGATAGAAAATAATCTGACCTATGCTGATCAAGCGTAAGGGCCTTCTCTGCTGTGGAATAGGGTATAGCCGGCACCCTGGCAGGCTCCTGATTTTCGGCAAAAACAGCAGGGTTTTCTATGTAGGCATTAATATTGCGAATGAACTGGGCAAAAGGATGGCCTTCCCCATATAATAACAGGAGCGCTAAAAATATCATCTTTTTGTGAACAGTTATCCGCATGTGCAAATTAATTAAAATTTTGGAGGTGTTTTTTTAATACATTCATAATAAAATCCGGCGTTTCCAAATTTCTTGGGTAATAGTAATAGATATACTGATCAATATCTTTTGCCAGTACTTCCGGAAGTCTTTTATCCATTAAATCAGCATCCTTATCAAGCATATTATGATTCTCCATCAGCCATAAGGTACCTTTGCCATTTTGCCGTGCAGCAGGGATAAAACGCTCACCGTTTTTCAACAACACTTTACCTGATGATTCAAGTTTGCCACCATCCTCGGGTGCCCAGGGGCGGCCGTCACACCCAAAGTAATCGAGATTGGTAATCTGTGCAGCGCCGGCAATGATGTCTTCGTCCTTATCTGCCGGCAAAAACAACGAAGTGGTGAAATCAGCATTCTTTTCTTTCAACGCCTTGTTTACGGCAGAATAAAATGCGGCATTGGCCGTAATGGTCTCTTTCCGGTCAGGCACATGCCCCAACCGGGCCACGGCATTTTTAGAATAGTCAATTTTATTAAATGTTTTGGGTTCATCCCATATTACTCCTTTGATGTCCCACAGGTCCATAGCTTTAAGCATTGAATCCACAACAAAACTGAGGGTTTTCTCAGAAAACACACTTGAAATTACCCCGGAATTTTTACTGTGATAAGGATCACCATTCGATTCAATCATCCATGTATCAGGGTTTTGAACAGAAAACAAGCTGGGAACCTTGGGTGCGCCGGCAACCAATCCGCCCCAGCGTGAGGGAACAATATGAATATCCATGCCTAAACGGGAAGCCTCATTGGCAATTATTTCTATATTTTCCACAGCAGCCCATAAATCCTGCTCCAGCACAGCTACTGATACCACTTTTGTCCCCAGGTCGGCCATCCATTGCATGTCCTGCCGCACCTGCGAAGGCACCATGGTGTACATATGTGCCCGAAAATAGTATGCATTTAAAAACGGATGTTTGCGCTTTTGAAATAAATCTGTGGCCAATTGACCGGCCGTAAGGTCTCCGCCAACGACAGACATGGCCGCAAAAGAGGAGCTTAGCCGGATAAACTGCTTTCTGTTCATGGTTCAGGGTTGTTAGTGATTAAAAAGGAAGTGCTTATTTCCATGGCGGTAATTCAGGCAAATAGTTATTAAACTGCTCAACCAGCTTTTTTTCATAATCACCTGCATAACTACCTTCGAAAAATTTATCCAGGGCTTCTTTGTAAAATCTTTCCCATGATTTCTCCTCGTGTCCGGGGTTGATGGGATAAAACATAATATCATTTTTTCGCGCTGCTTTTAAATCACCGGGCGCATCGCCAATCATCAGTATTTTATCATCGGCGTATTTTCCTTTGGCAGCCAACGCCAGGTGCTCGGTTTTGGTTCCGTATTCCTGCCCGGCAATTACACGTACAAAACTATCAATATTATTTTCTTTCCATTCTCTTTCCAGTGCCTCAACGGGTGTTTGTGACACAACGAGCGCATCGGCTTTGCCCTGTATTTTCTTCAGGGTGTCGGTTACAAACGGAAAAGGAGCAATACCAAACACCATTCCTTCCACGGTGCGGTTTACCTCCAGCGACCATTCGTAGATCATGTCCATGGTTTTGCTGTCGGCTGTTTTAACATATTCGGCCAGGGTGGGATTTCCTAATTTGGATTCGGTTTCTGTCCATTTAATCAAGGGGGTGATATCGGGCATCTCCGTTCCGCGAGCTTTTACTTCAGGACGCTCACCCAGTAATTTAATGGCCTCAATAACGGCAAGGAAACGGTTTATGCCCCTTGTTTTGGAATACAGGTTTACAAATTCCCATGTTTCACGGGCATACTTTGATACATTTTGCAGGCCGTAATATTTGATCAAATTCGGGCAAAAACATTCTTTCTGCTTAATTTCCATGGTATCAAATACACAGCCATCAGAATCGAATCCGATAAAAAATTCATTTTCCGGTTGTAAATCTTTTAGTTCTTGTTGTGGATTATTTGTCATTTTCAATAAATTTATTTGCTTATAATTTTAAACACATAATTTTTTTTTTAGCCAGCGCTATAAGCTTCCGGCATATATTTTGGCAGTTTTTGTTCTGCAAAAATCTTTCTGAATTTTGTAAATCGCTGAATACCATTAATTACCGGAACTGAAACCCAGTCCTCTCCTATCAGCGGACGCACGTATTTTATAAATTCGTCGGTAACATCCACACGATTTTCTGATATCCATTTTTCGGGGAAGAACCGCTCGGAAAGGGCTACTTTTTGTAAAGGTACTTTGTCATAATTAACATTGTAAATCATGCCTGGCGTACGTAAAATAGTTGCCATCCACCCGTTTCCATCATGCAGTGCAATGTCAACGGCTTTTTGCCCTACTTTATAGGCTTCGTCGAGATCCACAGTGGAGGCATAGATCATGGTATGGCGCTGATCGGTTCCCATCACCTGTCCGCGTGCTGCCCCACGGGCGTTTATCCCTTTCTCATTAAGGAAATTAACCACGGTTTGCTGCACTGATATTTTTGATGAACCAAAAGAGGTATGTCCAAATGCATCTTTTACCTCTCCTATAGATCCAACATCAAAGCCTTCGCTCACGATCACCATGCAACGTCCGTCTTTTTTTACCTGGTCGTTAACTTTGTCAAGCATTTCATCAATGGAGACTTTGGATTCCGTCATATATATCTGCAATGGCATTTCACGTTTAGGATCTGCGAGTCGTGCAGCAGCGGGAATATAACCAATTTTACGCCCCATGGCCTGCACCACCATTACAGGATCGGCAGGGCTGGAACCCATATTCTCCTCGTTCAGGTTTTGGATAATATGCGACCAGTAACGCGCTACACTCCCATATCCGGGGGTATGGTCGATGAGTTTAAACTCACTGTCGCCCACATCGTTATCAATGGTTTTAGGCACACCTACGGCTATCAGATCAAGGCCATGTTCTTTGGCCAGTTCACTCACTTTAAATGCCGTATGCTGTGAATCGTTACCACCAATGTAAAAAAAGTAACCAATGTTATGGGCTTTGAAAATTTCAATAATTCTTCCAAAATCTTTCGTCTGGTGATCTTTAAGCTTATAGCGGCAGGTACCAATACTTCCCGCAGCAGGTGTTGTACGAAGCAATGCTATCTCCATCTCAGCCTGCGCTGTTAAATCCAATAGTTCCTCCTTAAGGACACCTTCAATACCATGCCACCCACCGTATACTTTACCAAATTTATCAGGAAATTCGCGGCAGGTTTCCACTATTCCACGCAGGGAATTGTTGATTACCGGAGAAGGGCCTCCGGATTGTGCAACTATTACATTTTTTGCCATTTTAGTATTATTTTTTTACGTTCAACACTTCCTAAATTAATAAATAAGCAGGCAAGGATCTTGATGCAAATCTTACAGTATCCAGTAATTAGTAAGCTCTTTTGCCATTTCATCATCAGGATCCTTACTATGATCAAATAATTCCACATGCTGATTGGGACCAGGAAGGACAGTTTTCCATTTATTATAGCAGGTTTCCTGCTGGAACCCTCTATCATAAAATTCCCAGTTTAATGGAACCGGAATATTTTGCCACATGTTTGATTTAAAATCTTTCCTGTAAAAACTAATATGAAAAGGGTTATCCTTTTCAAAGGTGATGTAAAAATTCCAATCCCCATTCAAGGAAATTACGTTTTCATCCGTTGGCTGAAATACAAATGATTTCACAGAAATAAATGGTGCGAAAAGCAAGAGTAGTGTAATTCCGGAATACGAGGCGTCGGTCTTTAGGCACTTCATAACGAGATAGTAAGTTTTAGTTTAGAAAAACAGGGGAAACTCCCCAAAAATCAAGAGTCTTTATAAACAAGGTTGCCTTTTTCAATGCCAAGTTCCAGTCCCCGAAGTTCAGCCATTCCACGCAAAAGTCCAATGGCTGAATAACCCGGGTTAGTTTTCTTTTTTAAATCATCGAGAATTGTATGTCCGTGATCTGCACGCATTGGAATGGTTTCATCCCTGCGATGCGCAGAATGCCGGCGGTGTTGTTCTTTCAGGATGGCTGTAATCACCCCATACATATCCACGTCGCCGCGCAGATGGCTGGCTTCATGAAAGTTTCCTTTGCCATCGCGCTGAGTACTTCTTAGATGGGCAAAATTTAGTTTGCTGCCATAGCGCTCCACAATCCCTATCAGGTCGTTATCGGCCCTTACTCCCAAAGAACCGGTACATAAGGTATATCCATTGTAAAGCGAATCATGAACATTTAAAATATAGGCAATATCTTTCTCTGTACTTACCACCCTCGGAAGTCCAAACAATGGCACGGGAGGATCGTCAGGATGAATGGCCATTTTCACACCGGCCTCTTCGGCCACAGGAATTACCTCTTTAAGAAAATAAGCGAGATTTTCACGGTATTTATCATCATCTATTCCTGTGTATTCATCCAGTTTTTGCTGAAATTCTTCCAGGCTGTATCCTTGCTGACCTCCTGGTAATCCGGCAATAATATTTTTCTGAAGCACATATCGTTGCTCATCCGACATTGAATCGAGTTTACGTTGTGCACTTTTAATCTGCTCTTTGGTATAATCTTTTTCAGCACCCGGCCGCCTAAGAATATACATATCAAATGCAGCAAATTCTGCTATATCGAATGCCAGTGCACGCGCCCCGTCTTCGAGCTCCAGATCCAGGTTGGTACGTGTCCAGTCTACCACAGGCATAAAATTATAGCATACCACCGGAACGCCTATTTTACCAACGTTTCTCAGGCTCTCTTTGTATTTTTCTATCCATTCATCACGTTTGGGTTTACCTTGTTTAATATCTTCATGCACGGGGATACTCTCAATTACTGACCAATCAAGTCCTCTTCGGCGCGGTGGCGTTTTTGAATCGTCCCATTCTATAATGCGAAGGCGCTCCTCTAATGCTTCAAGTGTCCACACCTCACCAATAGGTATATCGTGCAAAGCTGTAACAATACCGGTAGCACCGGCCTGTCGTATGTCTGATAATGTTACCGGGTCGGAGGGGCCGTACCACCTCCATGTTTGTTCCATTCCCATAATTAATTGATAATCATTAATTTATAAATTATTAAACGCTATATTAAACACCACCAAAGGCGCTGTACCCGCCATCCACGGGGATGCATATTCCTGTTACAAATGCAGAAACATCAGATAACAGGTAAAGAACAGTCCCCTGCAGATCCTCCGGTTCACCATATTTCCCCATGGGTGTATTGGCAATAATTTTTTTACCTCTTTCTGTGGGCTCACCTGTTTTTTCATCGGTAAGCAAGAATCGGTTTTGGTTTGTAAGAAAAAATCCCGGCGCGATTGCATTTACGCGTATGCCTGTTTTTGCCAAATGTACTGCCAGCCATTGGGTGAAGTTATTAATGGCAGCTTTTGCTGCTGAGTAGGCTGGGATTTTTGTAAGTGGCTTATAGGAATTCATGCTTGAAATATTTAACACCACCCCTTTTCCTGCGTGTAACATATCAAGGGTTAGCACCAAAGAAGGTAGCAAAGTACCTTTAAAATTCAGGGCAAAAACCTGATCGAATCCTTCTGTTTGTAATCCATAAAAGGTTTTTTCCAGGTCGTTGAGAGAATCTTTGTCCATTTGTTCTACCTGGGTGGTGGCTTTTGGTGAATTCCCCCCGGCGCCATTGATAAGGATATCTATTTTCCCAAGCGTATCGTTAATTTCTTTGCGGGCGTTCTCCAGCGATTCTTTTTCAAGTACATTGGCCTGTACGCCGATGCATTTCACACCCGATTCGGCAGATAATTCTGCGGCAACTTTATCGGCACTTTCTTTATTGATATCAAGGATGGCTGTTTTTATTCCTGCATTGCATAATGCACGGGCAATAGAACTGCCAATTACACCAGCACCACCTGTGATGGCACATACTTTTCCGTTAAGATCTTCAAATGATAATTTCGTCATCTACTTATTAAATTAATGGTTTCTATATTCAGACTTGATAATACTTCATATTTTCTTTGGTGATAATATCCAGTGGCATATATTGTGTTGCTTCTACATTTTTTTTAAGTACCAGGTGATTAAAAAGCGCCATTAAGGAACGATAACCCTGTTCTTCAGGCCTTTGCCCAATTAAAAAATCGATGGTTCCGTCCTCAAGATGAGGCATGCTTGCTTCAATAAGGTCGTAACCCAACAGGTGCATTTCAGACAAGTTATTTTTTTTCAGATACTCGGCCACCTTAAAGACTTTTGAGTTGGTCACAAATATTCCGTGTACGTTACCGGAATTATGCGTAAAAAAATTATCTAGGCTTATTTCTAAAGCCTGCTGACTTGTCCCGTTAATAACTACTTCATGTATTTCATGATGAGAATGCTGTAATTCAAAGTAGTCCAAAAAGCCTCGCTGCCGCTGAAAGATGTGGAAATAATTTCCACGGTTTTTTAAAATATTAACCACAAGGAAACTTGAATGTTGGGACAAACCATAGTGCAGCAATTTTCCCGCAAGTTTTCCGCTTTCCCAGGAATTCTGGCCAATAAAACTAATGCTGCTCAATGCATCGCTGATATTTGAATTTACAAGTACAAAAGGAACAGCATGCTCCTTCAGTTGTGCACATAATTTTTCAGCTTCCGGATTGAAAAAAGGAACAATGATTGCCCCATCCGGCATATTTAGTATCATGTTATTGGCCTGGGCAAGGAAAGAATCTTTTTCTTTCTGCTCATATAAATATTCATCTACCTGAATGCCAAAATGGTCAATTTCTGAAATTGCTTTATGAACTCCTTTAAGTGGGCTCTTCCAAAACTCATTATCGACAGTACCCATAGGCATAAGAACTGCAAGGTGGTAATTCTTTTTAGAAGCCAATGTACTGGCAAGCACATCGGGCTCATATTTATATTCATCTACAATGGCAAGTATACGATCGCGGGTAGCTGCAGAAACTTCTCCCCTGTTGTGTAAAACACGGTCAACTGTTCCTACTGATACCCTTGCCCGGTCTGCTATGTCTTTTATGCGAACACGCATGTTTTTAAAGAATAATTAAATGATATTGACAATTCTTCTGCAAAGTAATTAATTTTTTTTGTAATTTCGTGTCCGTACACGGAAAATTATTCCATTATTTCATAAAGTAATAAAAGTCTTTATGTTATAAGCTGTTGGGACAAAGAATATAATTATTTCATTTAATATTAAAAACTACATTTATGAAAATTGGAAAATATTCATTTGGTACAGGCGATCGTTTTGCGCATCAGGGGGAGGCACAACTAAAAGCCCTGATAGAAGCCAAAGATAAAGGCATTGAAATAGTACCAGTATGGAATAAGTCTCACAGGGAACATACTACGGTTAAATCCAATCCTAAGGAAACCCTTCAGGAAGCCTTAAATGCCGTTCGTACATTAAATTTTACCGGATCTTTTTTTGTAGATGCCGATCATATCAACATCAATAATGTTGACGAGTTTATAAAGCCCTGTAATTTTTTTACCATAGATGTGGCTGATTACATTGGTGAAGAGGTAGACAGCAAACTCATTGATAATTTTGTAAAAAGAAATAAAAAATATGTTGGAAACCTTTCGATACCAGGTATTGAAAAACATTTTAAAATCACTGATGCAGCTTTAAGAGATATTGCCGGCAAATATTTGGGCGCCATAAGTGAAGCCAATAACATTTTTCTTCATATTGCTGAAAATAAGGGAATTAATCAGTTTGTTGCCGAAATTTCAATGGATGAGGTTGAAGAACCACAAACACCCGTGGAACTGTTTTTTATTTTATCTGCTATCGGGGATCTAAATATACCCGTTCAAACCATTGCACCTAAATTTACAGGTAGGTTTAACAAAGGCGTTGACTATGTAGGAGATACTAAACTCTTTAAAAAAGAATTTGAAGAAGATTTAATGGTTATTGATTTCGCAGTGAAAGAATTTGGTTTGCCTGAAAATTTAAAGCTTAGTGTGCATTCTGGCAGCGATAAATTCAGCCTCTACCCCATTATAGGGGAATTAATCAGAAAACATGACAAAGGACTGCACCTAAAAACGGCCGGCACTACGTGGCTTGAAGAAGTAATTGGTTTAGCCCTATCCGGAGAAGAAGGACTTAACATAGCGAAAAACATTTATACTCAGGGGCTAGAGCGATATGATGAACTTACCGGCCCCTATGCCACAGTAATTGATATTGATAAAAGTAAGCTGCCTACCCCCATGGAGATTGCTGTGTACACCAGTGAGAAATTTGCCAACAGTCTCCGTCATGATCCTGATCACCCGGATTATAACCTTCACTTCAGGCAATTGATGCATGTATCCTACAAAATAGCTGCGGAAATGGGTAGTAAATATACAGATGCTCTTCAAAAAAATAAAAAAATTGTGGGTAAGCAGGTATTTGAAAATATTTACCAACGGCATATTCAACGGGTATTCAATATTTAATTTTGGCTAAAAATCCGTCCATTACCGGTTTTTTTTTAATTTTGAACGTCTATGATGATTATAAAACAATTAATATAAAAGATGAAAAAATTTCTCGATAAAGACTTCCTATTAAACAACAAAACTGCAGAAAAACTTTATTTTGATCACGCATCAAAAATGCCCATCATCGATTATCATTGTCACCTTCCGCCAGATGAGATTGCAGAAGATAAAAAATTTACCAATCTGACAAAAATCTGGCTTGATGGAGACCATTATAAATGGCGTGCCATGCGCACCAATGGCGTAGATGAAAAATACTGTACCGGTGATGCTCCCGATGAAGAAAAGTTTCAAAAATGGGCCGAAACTGTTCCTTTCACCTTACGCAATCCTTTGTATCATTGGACACACATGGAGTTACAACGCCCTTTCGGCATTCATGATTTGTTAAATGGCAATTCAGCTAATAATATTTATCAACGTGCTACAGATATGCTGCAGCAGGATGAGTTCAGCGTGCGCAACATCATGCGGAAAATGAATGTGGAAGCCGTATGCACCACCGATGATCCTGCAGACAGCCTGGAATATCACAAAAAAATAAAAGCAGATGGATTTGAAATAAAAGTACTGCCTACCTGGCGGCCTGATAAAGCTATGGCAGTGGACGACAGTGCAGCCTATAACAGCTACCTTGATAAGCTTGAAGCAGCTTCTGATATTTCTATTACGGGATTTAACGACCTGCTGGCTGCAATACAGAAAAGACATGACTTTTTTCATGAAAATGGATGCCGCCTTTCTGATCACGGGCTGGACACCTTTTATGCTGAAGATTATACCCAAACTGAAATTGATGGCATCTTCCAGCAGCTGAGAAAGGGCAAAGATTTGCCAGAATTAGAGAAAGACAAATTCAAATCTGCCATGCTGATTCATTTTGCCGTAATGGATGATGAAAAGGGATGGACGCAACAATTCCACATAGGAGCGCAACGCAATGTAAACCGCAGAATGTTCGAAAAACTAGGTCCTGATAAAGGATTTGACTCCATTAATGACCCCGTTTATGGAGAAAAAATGGGTAAATTCTTTGGCACACTTGATAAAAATAAAAACCTTACCAAAACCATTCTTTATAACCTGAACCCCCGTGACAATGAATTACTGGCTACCATGACGGGAAATTTCAATGATGGTAGTGTGCCCGGTAAAATGCAATTTGGCTCCGGGTGGTGGTTCCTTGATCAGAAAGATGGGATGGAAAAACAAATGAATACTCTTTCCAATCTTGGCCTGCTTAGCCGGTTTGTTGGTATGTTAACCGACTCCAGGAGTTTTCTCTCATACCCCCGGCATGATTATTTCAGAAGGATACTGTGCAACTTGCTGGGTACAGATGTTGAAAATGGAGAAATTCCAAATGATCCGGAATTGTTAGGCAGTATGGTGGAAAACATCTGCTATTACAACGCAAAGAACTACTTTAATCTTTAATGTTTCTGGCATAAATCCCTGAGAAATCAGGGCTTTATTGTTAAGGTATTGAAGGAATTAGGATCAATTGAAGCTATAATGGGTTGTGAGACTGTATCCAATTGCAGTTGAATATCCTGAGCAGTATCAGTAGTATTGGCAATAACAATTATCGTTGTTCCATCAGGATTTTTAAACGCGAGCACATCTTCATATTCCCCATTGGTTTCAAGCATCTTCGCACCGGGCATAATTTTATTACCAAAATGTTTCATCAGGTAATATTCCGAATTCAAAGCCTCAGCTGGTTCTTTGCTATTCCTTAATCCTTATTAAAAGTTAAATTGAAAGGTGGACTTCATTTGATAAACCTTGTTTAAACTTATTAGCAAACAAGAATTTTAATTAAAGATTCTGAAATAAAACCTGACTGATAATAAGCTAACCACTTAATAGCAATCTTTTCCCTATTCCTTGGTATTAGACTATACATTATGAATAGAATTAAAAATGCCGGAAAAATTTTCCGGCATTTTTTTATGTTGATATGGCAGAAAATAATTATTCATCCCCCAATCCATAATCTATTACCAAAGGGTTTTGTTTTAAAAATGCATAAAACTTCACCAGTTCAATAAAATCCTCCTCTGTTGCATAAGCCGGATTGGTTGGTTCCCATGCGGTATAAAAATCAAAATCAATAGGTTGATTGTTCTCCAGTTCAAGCATGCCATAGTATGTCTGGGTAATTCCTTCTCCTTCTTCCGGCGCCGTCTCATAGCCCATATAATCCGCCTTGTTAAACATTAAGGCCATCCCCAATCGTTCACCATTATATGCTTGTGCATCATGGGTGGCAATGGCAACGGTTTGATCATTGATATCTAGTACATGAAGCGAATCAGAGTCGATATTTACGATACCAGCAACGAGCTTCTGAGGCTGCCCCAGGCCATCTAC
>Ga0207419_1002105_pt1 | contig 13582 bp, 14 predicted proteins | sample ElkSloMetagenome_4_FD_184723 | JGI IMG/M metagenome (GOLD analysis project Ga0207419, IMG submission 184723) | Hot spring microbial communities from Elkhorn Slough, Monterey Bay, USA - MD2A (version 2) | ecosystem: Environmental > Aquatic > Marine > Intertidal zone > Estuary: Microbial mat ... | reverse complement strand
ATTAGTAAAAAAATGACATTTACTAGATCCGAGTTGGGTGTTATTTAGAATTATTCTAAAGTAAAATTCCAAAGTGATGAGTTTTCTTAGTGGCACTATATACCACTACATTCGAAATAAAAAACTGCACAAAAATTTTTTAAACAGCCTTAAAAAATTCATCAGCATCCTCATCTGCCTGTGCACCATATGAAGTTGCAACGAGGCCCTTCTCCCCTGTAGGTTTGCATTCAATGGCATAAAGAATTGCTGAATCCGCAGGATTAGATTCTCCTTCAAACCGAAATGTGTCGATGAGCTTTATCTGGTCGGGGGTATAACTGCGATGCCCGTCATAGGAGGAGAGTTTACCCTTGTTAAATCTGAAATCGGTCAGATAGCCTTCCTGTTTGAGTGCTGTCATTTTTTCAGACAGAGAATCCGGAAATGTTTTTGGTTTCATAGGATTGGTCTTTTAACGTTCTATTGTTCTGACAAATTAAATGCCGGAAGGTTTATAAAGATACTCTCTTTTATGTTAATGTTAAGGTGAAAATTACTTTCTGATATTATTTGTAAAGTACCGAATATGTACCTTGTTTTCTCGATGAAGCGAAGAAATAAAAGGAGGCCCCAACGTGCTGAAATTTTATCATTTGTAATGCCAATTTTTGTTATCTTAGTGCCCATAAAAGATGTTCTTATTCATCTAATATATGATGTGATATTTTTTTGTTTAACCACCTAATAAGGTACTCATTAACAATTTGTTAATAAAGACATCTTTTATTTTTTATTGACATATCGCTCAATTTAGGAAATAATGATTTTGATATCAGGGAGGGGCGGTAAGTTGTAGATGCGCTTAAAGGTGTACAGTAAGGTAAATCATCTGTTTACTTATGAATATTGCATACAATGAAGAAGAAAATAACCACATTCGCCTTAGCCACATCTGTATTATTTACTGCGCTTGCGCAGGATGAAACTGAAATGGCACTGGTACCTGGAGGGGAATTCCTGATGGGAAATGATATGAAGAATGGATTAGGTTTTAGCCCAGCTCACAAAGTAAGGGTAGATTCTTTTTATATTGACAAATACGAAGTTACCAATGGTGATTATCTGAAGTATTGCCAGGAAACCGGAAGCAGGCTACCCGAATTTTGGAACTCAGACGTTTTTAGGAGTGGTGTGGATTATCTGGGTTATCCGGTAGTAGGTATAAATTATGGTGATGCACAAAAGTATGCCTCCTGGGCAGGAAAACGTTTGCCTACAGAGGCTGAATGGGAAATTGCCGCAAGAGGTGGCCTTGAGGGAAAGGATTTTCCCAATGGCGATGAATGGACAAAGAAAAGGGCAATGCAGGATAGCAATGGGTGGATAAATTTGATTGAGCCTGTTGGTAATTATGAACCCAATGGATATGGATTATGTGATATGTCCGGAAATGTGTGGGAGTGGGTTGCAGACCGGCACTCTGAATCATATTACGAAGTGAGTGAATATGATAACCCTAAAGGTCCTGACCGTGGCTCAAACAGAGTTATAAGAGGAGGGAGCTGGCACTCAGGAAAAATGTGTAAAAAAGTTTTTTACAGAAAAGGGCTCATCAGTAACTGGTCTGATTTTGCGGTGGGGTTCAGATGCGCAAAAGACCTGAAATGAAATTCAATGGTAATAAATACCTTTTTTGCAGTGTACGATGAGCTTTTTGTATGAATTTATCAATAAGCATTTCGGTGTTTTCAGAACGGTGTAGGGTTCACCTGCCGACAATTATTGAGAATACAATTTAACAATCCGTTTATTATACAATAAATGCTAGAAAATGAAACAAATAAGACTTTTAGTGTCAGTGGTAATTTTCTTTTGCAGTATCAATACTTTTTCACAACCCAACCTGATATTCGACACTGATTTTGGAGGAGATGCTGACGATTTAGGAGCCCTGGCGATGCTGAACCATTTTTCCAACAAGGGAGAATGCAATATATTGGCGGTTATGGCCTGGACAACAGAAGAATATGCTGTTCCAGCCATTGATGCTGTAAATACTTTTTTTGGCAATGCAGCAATTCCCATTGGCGTACGAAAAGCCGGAAAGTACTATGAAAATTGGAATTATTCCAAACCCATTGTTGATGTTTTTGAACACGATGAAACTTACGAATCGGCGGCTGAGGCCACCACATTATACCGTCAGATATTATCAGAGAGTGCCGATAGTAGTGTCGTAATTGTGACTGTGGGGCCTTTAAAAAACATTGAAAACCTTTTGAAATCAGAGCGGGATAGCATATCTTCTTTACCAGGAAAGGAACTGGTTGAATTGAAAGTGAAGGAATTTGTAATGATGGGTGGAAAATTTCCACAAGGAGAGAATGAATGGAACTTTGATGGTAATATGCTCGGCGTTACAAGGCGGGTGATTGAGAACATAACCGTACCCATTATATTCTCAGGATATGAGCTTGGTTCAGAAATACATACAGCGGAAATGTTTAATGATTTGAACAAAAACCACCCCTTATACATTGGATTTATGCATTTTAGTGCCAATGCGCCATGGATGAAGCACAACTATAAAGGCCGCATCCTTGATAATGCTACGTACGACCAAACCGCTGTATTGTATGCAGTAAGAAATGGAGTTGGGGCCTACTGGGACAAAAGCGAAAGAGGTGTGTGTATCCCTGACGATACTGGAGGTAATAAATGGCTTCAGGATAATAACGCAAACCATTCCTATCTGATTTTGAAAATGCAAAATGATACCCTGGCAAAAAAAATTGAAGCATTCATGCTTGGAGAATTTTAAATAAGGAAGTTATGAGGTAAGTAGTTAACTGTATAGGATTAAGGTATACGAGTGTCAATACTGCCAACACCTTAGTCTATTGTCAGATCAAACCTGTCAGCGTGCGTAGCTCCTGACAGCGTTTAATTCCTGCAGACAACCCCTAACTATTAACTAAATATTTGTATGTATTTATCTAATGACCTCTAAGGAAGTTTATAAAGGCACGTTTAAGAAAAAACCAGGTATTTCAAAATTCCAGCCTTGAATTAAATTTTGGTCAGGAACAAAGCTTATTTAGTGTCTACGCGAATCTTTAATTTCTTTCCCGATTTTCGGGACAGGCTGTTATGCTTGTCAGAAAAATACTCTTTAACATCAGTAAACTCTGCGTTTTTTCTGACTTCGCAAGCCAAGTACCTGGACTTTTCTCATCAGACACATGAGTTTTCGCGCAAGTACTATTTAGGGCCTGCTGCGAAAGCTCTGTTTTTTTAGGATTTTCATCTAAATTTTCCAATCAGACAAATCTTTTTACTGCCATCAGAGTGAAAAATTTTGTTTTTCTTCTGATTTTTTTCACTAAGTTCCCTATTTGGTAACTTTTTTATTCATTTTCTACCTGTCTGGACATACCCATCCGGTGATTGAATTATAACTCAAACATTAGTAGTTCTTTACCTATGCCGCTTGCTTTACACGTTCATGGGCTTTGATTTCTTGTGATATAAGTTCCGCACATATCTTTCGAAGGTTGTAAGCGTATACGGATAAACCAATATATCTTTTGGATGGGCAGACAAGCATGACAGACATACTTTTAGTTTTGAGATGAGGGTCATTGACCTACTTAAAGCTACCAAGAACCAGAGTAAAACCGCTGAATACCTGAACTATAGTTTTAAATTGGTAAACCGTATCATGCATCGTTGCACCCAACGTGGAATGAAAAATCGCAGTCATTCACATGTTGCCTTTGTAACATATCAGTATCAATGAGAAGGCCTTCCAGAAGGAACTTAATACGTTATGGTAATCTCTTATCCCATGAGTGGCGTAATATTGGAAGTTGGAGAAGACCGGGATACTTCATCAATAGAGCAAGCTTTGTATTATGCACTCATGCAAAGTCAGTTGGGAAGCATTAATACAGTTAGCATGGACATGTTGAAGCCTTATATGAAATCCATTGAAGGTAAGGTTCCTAATGCTGAATTTATACATGATAAATTCCATTTGGTAAATAATCTCAACAACTCAATTTCCAAGGTCAGGCGTAGAGAGGTGCAAAAGAATGAAACCCTGAAAAATTGTCGGTACATATTGCTTAAAAATGAACAAAACTTAACGGGTAAGCAACAGGTATAATACCAATTGAATTAGGATTCAAATTTTGAAGTAACTAAGGCGATGAACATCCGGGAAAACTTTAAGTCGCTCTTTGATTATTGCCATGATGAAGTTGGTGCTATTGAAATACTCAAAACTGGACGCAAGTCTTTCTCTTAAATTGCATTAAGATAAGCATTCAGCTTTTTCTATAAATACTTTTACTTCCACGCTAATTTATCACTCGAAGAAAAAATATCTTTAGTGAATAAATTTCGCGATAAATATTAGCCTTTGTATTTTTCTAAAAATGAACTGATATTTTCCTCCAGTTTTTTCACGAGCAGTGTGCGTGCTTCGTGACTGGTCCATGCTACATGTGGTGTTAGAATTAATCTATCTTTATTTTTAACGTGTAAAAGCGGATTATCCGGTGAAATGGGTTCCTGACTAAAAACATCCAGCCCTGCTCCACGGATAATGCCCTCATCAATAGCAGCTCCCAAATCAGCTTCGTTAACAATACCTCCACGCGCAGTATTGATGATAATTGCGGATTTTTTCATCAAATCTAGCTGTTCTTTCCCGATAAGGTTACGCGTTTTTTCGTTCAATGGGGCATGAATACTTACTACATCACTTTTCTGTAAAAGATTTTCAAGTGAAGTGCGTTCATAAAGGCAGTCGTTGTTAGCACCTGAGGTGGAGTAATAAAGTACACGGCAGCCAAATGCCTCAGCAATTAATGCCACTCTTTTACCAATATTACCCATGCCAACAATACCAAAGTTTTTTTGAGAAAGCTGCCAAAAGGTACGTCCATAATTTGTAAAGAGATTGCTCTGTGCATAATCCCCGTTTTTTACATATGAGTCAAAATAAGGTAGCTCATTCAAAAGACTTAACAAAAGCGCAAACGTACTTTGTACTACACTTGAAGTGGAATAGTTAGCCACATTTTTTACTTCTACTCCTTTTTTTTCAGCATATTCAACATCAATGTTATTGATGCCTGTGGCTGCTTCGCAAATCAATTTCAGGTCCGGTAACTGGTTTAAAATATCTGCGGTAATCTGTACTTTGTTTGTTATGATAATCTCTGCGCCCTGGCATCGGTTCACAATTTCATTCTGAGTTGTATTGCTATACACAACAACATCGCCGTATTTACCAAGGTTGTCAGTACTTATACCCCCGAGGGCGTCTGCTTCAAGATGAACAATTTTCACACCAATAAAATTTAAGATTTTGGTTTACCAGAAGAAAATATACAAAAGAACAATAATAGCAACAATTCCAAATGCACCAATGTTAAAAGAAGTTGTGGTTTTAAAAAGGCTTATATCAACATCGTATGATTTTCTGTCTACCATTTTCACTTTTGCATTCATCATAAATATCAAACCCGCAAAAGCTAGTCCGGATGTTAATACAAAGATAGCCTCAAAGCCTAAATGTGACAGTGGACCGGTTAAGACAATACCTGCCACCAGGGTGATAAGAGATGCAATAAAGAAACCCCATGCTGTATTTATCATGACACGGGCTCTTTTGCCTTGAGGAAGAGATCCCTCTACTTTATGTTGTTTATCTGTAATTGATATGATGGAGGCCACAAAAGTCAGGATAATGAACACGTAACCCATTCGCAAAATGAAGGGTAAATCCGGGAATTGGTACTTTATTAAAATCCCCAATGGAATTGTAAGAATGGCGGTCCACAATGCAGCGCGTGAGGTGGCTTGTTTCCAAAAAAGGCCCATTCCAAAAACCACTACCACACCGGGGTAGATAAAGCCCGTATATTCCTGGATGTATTGGAAAGCCTGATCGAGGTTGCCAAGCAATGGTTTTGCAAGAGAAATGGCAATGATAAGTGCGGTAAATGAAACAATTCGCCCCACCATTACCAGTTGTTTTTCAGAAGCTTTTTTATTGATGATGGTCTTGTAGATATCCATGGTAAAGATGGTGGCAGTAGAATTTATCATGGATGCTAATGATGAAACAATGGCAGCAACAAGCGCGGCAAATGTTAATCCGCGAATACCTGCAGGCACAAAGTTTTTCAATAACCACGGGTATGCCTCATCAGCACGTTCAATAGAGCCTACCACATCAGCCTCATTCAATAACTCCGGATGTTGAAACAATACATAGGCAGCGATACCGGGAATAATTACCAGTAATGGAATTAAAATTTTAAGATATCCCGCAAATACAAGACCCTTTTTTGCCTGTGCGAGGTTTTCGGCGGCAAGGCCTTTCTGAATGATAAACTGATTGAAACCCCAGTAGCCGATATTTATTAGCCACATTGCTCCTAAAATAACGGCTAGGCCCGGGAGATCAAGAAATGCATCCTTTTCCCCCCCTGCACCGTCAGGGATGGCTGTTCCTTCAGCTATAATCATGTTAAAATGCGGGTCGCCGGCTTTTTCATAAAGCACAGCGAATCCCTGCAAAATTCCTTCGCCTCCTGAAACCGCATTTAATGCCAGGAACGTTGTAATAAGACCGCCACCGATTAAGAAAACAACCTGTATTACATCCGTCCATGCCACAGCCTTCAAGCCACCGTAAATGGAGTAAATACCGGCAAAAGCTGCCAACCCAATGATGCCCCAGGTAATTGGAATACCCATAATTTTATTCATGGCCAGGGCGCCAAGCCATGTAACGGTGGTCAGATTCACAAACACGTATACCAACAACCAAAATATTGCAAAAGCAAGACTTACACCTTTATTATACCTGCCTTCTATAAATTGAGGCATGGTGTAGATGTTTTTGTCAATAAAAAGCGGTAGAAAATACTTGCCTACAATGATAAGAACAATGGCCGCCAGCCACTCATATGCTGCAATTCCCAGACCAATGCGGTAGCCCGAGCCAGACATGGCAATAAAATGTTCTGCTGAAATATTGGCGGCAAGCAATGATGCGCCGATGGCCCACCATTTCAATGACTTGCTTGCCAGAAAGTAATCGGTAGAGGTTTTTTCTGTGCCTTTTTTTGTGCGCGAAACATACAGACCAATGCCCACTATCAAAAGCACGTATCCGATAAAAACAATATAATCAATCAGTTCAAATGAAGAGCCCATAGCTTTTTATAATTAGTTTTTTTGGAAAATCGCGTAAATATATAAATTATGTCGGTATTCCCTTGGTATGGTTTTGATTTAATTGTAAAAAGGGTAATGGGTAAAGCCGTAAGAGGAGAATGTGGACTAAACAGTTAAATTGAGATTCTGTACACGGGTAAGTTCTGTTTTGATATCTGTGTAAGTATCGCGGGAAATGGCCACAACTGGCAGCCTAAAACACTCTTCAATGAGGCCTTTGGCATGCAGAGCGGCTTTTATACCACCGGGACTACCTTCTTTAAAAAGTAGTTCCATCATATCAAGCAAATGGAAATGAAGGGTACGTGATTTTTTTATTTTTTTATCCAGTGCCAATTGAACCATTTGCGCAAATTCGTTGGGCAATGCATTTGCTATCACAGAAATAACACCCGAAGCGCCAATAGAAATCAGCAGTAGGGTAAGCATGTCATCACCGGAAATAACAAGAAAATCTTTTGGTTTGTCGCGTAATATTTTCATTACCTGGGTAAAATCGCCGGAGGCTTCTTTTACAGCTACAATTTGTGGGAATTCATGTGCCAGCCGCAGGGTGGTTTCTGCTGTCATGTTTACACCTGTGCGGCCTGGAACATTGTAAAGAATAATAGGCAAAGAAGATGAAGATGCAATGTCTTTATAGTGCCTGAATATTCCTTCCTGAGAAGGTTTGTTATAGTAAGGAGCCACACTGAGAATGGCTGAAACGCCTTCATAGGGATGGCTTTGCAGGTCGCTGACTACCTGTCTGGTATTATTTCCTCCAACTCCGGCCACAACAGGCACACGTCCTGATACATGGTCTACAGCAAAATCAATTACTGCGCGTTTTTCATCCTGTGAAAGGGTGGCTGATTCACCTGTAGTGCCTAATACAACCAGGTAATTAATATGATTTTCAATAAGGTTATCAATAAGTCGGGCAAAGGAGCGAAAATCGATACTGCCGTCTTCCCGAAAAGGGGTTACAATAGCAACGCCGGTACCTGTGATTTGTTTGGTGGAAAAAGTCATAGGTTCTTGATAAATAGTTTTTTACTGATTTATTTTTGTTTTGTGTACAGGTTTTAATATCGTTAAATAATATTCAAGCTGCTCAAGAAAAAAATTCAGTGTAGCGTTTTCGTCAATGGTTATCATTAAATCCAGGTGAGGAAAAACGATTTGGCGGCCTACTTTAAACTTTGCTCTTGAAGCTTTGGAAATATATTCAAGTGGAAATATGCTGCGCATTGAGAGATCGATAAGCAAATCGAAATCTACGTCTATAAACTGATCAATAAAAGGTGGGGTAGGCTTATAATACCAGTTAATATCTTTTTTGCAAAAAAAGTTTATGTTCTTTCGAAGTAAAAAGTAGTCATCAATCTGATCTGCATCAACATAACCTATGGCAAAAATTTCAAGGCCTTTATCAACCTGTGTGCCAAGATATGCTTTTATTTTCTCAAACTGTTCGCGGCTATTGGCCTCAAATAAAAATCCAACTCTTTTGGCCGTGTCGAAATTACAGGTAGTAACCATTCGTGGGTTTTCCTGCATTCTCTTCTTAAGATAGTAATTCCCGACTTTATATTTTATGCCTTCAAACATCTGAAAGATCTATTTCTTACCTGAATTTTTAAGAGTTTTAAAAACAGACGCAAGGTAACGCTAAATTTCCTTTTTTAAAAGCATCATTTAAAAAAGTCCGTTACCTCGGCTAAATTCATATACAAATGTCAATAAGGTCATTTAACCTGTAATGAGATTTTCAAAATCTTTTTCAGTAATTATATCAACAGCAAGCTCTTTCGCTTTATTAAGCTTTGCCGGTCCTGCATTACTGCCTGCCAACAGAAAATCTGTATTGCCCGAAAGTGAACCTGCATTCCGGGCCCCATTTTTTTCGATTAGGTTTTTTAGTTCTGTGCGGCTGTAACTCTCAAAAGTGCCGGAAATTACAATGGTTTTTCCAGAAAGTTTTCTGTCGGCGGAAGGCGTTTCATTTTCAGTTAATTGCATGTTTACGCCAGCATTTTTTAACTTGTCAATTATCGCTTTTGATCGTTCATTTTTAAAATAATCCTGTACACTTTGTGCTATTCTATCACCAACTTCATCAACAGCAATCAGTTCATCGTAAGTAGCAACAGATAAACTTTCCATTGATTTAAATGCACGGGCGAGTGTTTTGGAAACAGTTTCACCCACAAATCGAATGCCCAGCGCGTATAAAACACGATAAAAGGGTACATTGCGGGAATCCTGAATGCTTTTGACGAGATTGTCTGCTGATTTTTCTGCAAATCTATCCAGAGTAAGTAGTTGTTCTTTTTTTAAAGAATAAAAATCACCCACATCTTTTACAAGACCTTCGTTGTAGAGCTGCGCAGCTGTGGCTTCAGCCATCCCTATATCCATTGCTTTGCGCGAAACAAAGTGTTCCAGTTTGCCCACAATTTGCGGGGGGCAGCCAATTTGATTCGGGCAAAAATGTTTGGCTTCACCAGGTATCTTCACCAGTTTTGTCCCACATTCCGGGCATTGTTCTGCAAATTTAACGGGTTTGCTTTCTTGTTTTCGTACGGTTTTATCTACACCAACAATCTTGGGGATTATCTCTCCGCCTTTTTCCACATAAACCACATCGGCGGGGCGAACATCAAGGATCTCCATTTGGTCCTGGTTATGCAGCGATGCTCTTTTTACAGTGGTGCCGGCAAGCAAAACAGGCTGCAGATTTGCCACCGGGGTTATGGCGCCTGTACGTCCCACCTGGTAATCAATGGATTCAAGAACCGTACTGGCCTTTTCAGCTTTAAATTTATAGGAGATGGCCCATCGAGGTGTTTTGGCTGTGTAACCCAGTTTTTGTTGTTGATTGTAATTGTTAACCTTAATTACAACCCCGTCAATGTCAAAAGGTAATTCTTTCCGGGCATTATCCCAATGAGTAATAAATTCAAATACTTCATTAATGTCAGAAACTTTTTTTACGTGGTCCGGAATTCGAAATCCCCACTTTTTTGCTTCCTGAAGATTTTCAAAGTGTGTAGCATGAGGAAGATGTTCAGATAGTACCGCATACAAATAACACTCCATGGGGCGGTTTGCCACTTCTGCAGGGTTTTGTAATTTCAACGTACCGCTTGCAGCATTACGGGGATTGGCAAACGTCTGCTCATCACGCCCTTTTCGTTCTTCATTTAACCGTGCAAAACCTGCATGAGGCATGTATATTTCCCCTCTTACATAAAAATCACCCGGATAACCTTTTCCTTTGAGCTTCAGTGGAATACTTCTGATGGTTTTAACATTGTTGGTCACATTATCCCCTTTTGTTCCATCACCACGCGTAATTGCATGAGAGAGCCTTCCGTCATGATAGTAAATGGAAATGGAAACGCCATCATATTTTAATTCACACACATATTCGTAGGGTTCATTAAGGTTTTTAGATACTCTTTTATCAAAATCAGCCAGTTCTTCTTTAGAATAGGTGTTTCCCAGTGAGAGCATTGGATATGCATGGGCTACCTGTTCAAAAACCTTAGTAATATCGCTGCCAATGCGTTCGGTGGGGCTTGCCGGGTCATGATAGTCAGGATATTTTCTTTCAAGCGTTTCCAGCTCCTTCATCATTTGATCGTAATCATAATCGCTTATTTCAGGAGAAGAGAGTACATAATATTTATGGTTGTGCTCATTTATTAAATCCCGTAACTCTTCAATTCTGATTTTGGCTTTGGTAGCATCCATTGAAATATATTTTTGTTGATTTTATCTGATTTGTGACCAGGTATGGTTTTATTTATTAAAACAGCAACACACATTGCCAGTGTATGAACACGCTTTTTCTTTCAAACATTCACACTGCGTGTAAGTTCAATTACTGTTTTTCTTTTTTAATATTGAAGCGACTCCACTAATGGTTAACCATAGTGTGAGCATAATAATAAGTATGGAAATGAACAATAATCCATATTCCTCTTTTTGCAAAAAACGAAATATATTTTGAAACATGGCCCACATTGTTACCACTAAAACCAGTACCATAGGAATAGCGGATACCAGAAAATAGCGGCCCCGTGCATACAGGTAAATAGAGACAATGCCCAAAGCCAGTGCTGCCAGTAACTGGTTAAGCGAACCAAATAAGGGCCACATTACCATGGCGCCGGTGGCTCCGGGTTTGATAAATGTTAGGGCAGCTGCGGCAATAACTATCACCAATGTAGCAAAATAGCGGTTTTGAAATGGCTTTATAATCGTTCCGTCTTTTTTTCGGGTAATTTCCTGCAGTGACAGCCTCTGTATACGTGCTGCTGAATCAAGGGTGGTATTTGCAAAACTTACTATAAATACTGCTACAAGAGCTCCTCCTGCTTTTAGCGGAATCCCAAAAGAATAAAAAAGGTTTGCACTGCCTGTGATGAATGCCCCCAGTTTGGCTTCCAACCCTGAGGAAGAAGCCCAGCTAAGGTAATGCTGTCGGTATGCCTCAGCTCCGGTGTATAAAATCCCATCTTTTTCCATCCCCATCCCAAGGCCCGCCGCAATAGCCATAAGCACTAGCACTGCCAGAAAGCTTTCCCAAATCATGCCTCCATAGCCTATAAACTGGGCATCCTCCTCATTTTTCAGTTGTTTCACTGTTGTACCTGAACTGGCCAGTGAATGAAATCCGCTAATGGCACCACATGCTATAGTGATAAATAATAGTGGCATTAGCGACGGAATATCTGACCCCTCCCGCATGGCTTCAGGATTTATGGCAGGGGCAGTAATAGGGGGATGTGCTATAATAAGGCCTATAATCAAAAGCAGGATGGCTACCAGCAATTGGTGAGAATTGATGTAGTCACGGGGCTGTAAAAGCTTTTGCACGGGCAGTGTGGATGCAAAAAACACATATACAAACAGGAGTAAACTCCATGTAACCACTTCTGAACCCATTATTTCCGGTACCCGTATTGGGAATTGTATGCCAATAATAATGGTGGCATACATAATTGCCACGGCGATAATGGAATATAAAAGATCATTTTTCCCCTTCCTTATCTGCCATCCCAACCAGATGGCAATGGGAATTTGCATCCAAACCGGAATAACAGCTTCAGGAAACATTTTAAAAAGTACGCCCACAATCATTGCAAATACAGAAAGCACAATAAAAAGTAACAATTGCATTATAAATTGGAATGCATAGCGGGTGGAAGGACTAATGAATTCGCCTGTGAGGTCGCCCATGGATTTACCTTTGTGCCTGGCGGAGATGATGAGTGTTGAAAAATCATGCATGGCGCCCATAAAAATACTGCCAAAAAACACCCAGAGGAAAGCCGGAAGCCAGCCCCATATTATGCCAATAGCTGGCCCTACGATAGGTCCAAGTCCGGCAATGGTAGTGAAATGATGTCCAAAAAGTATATGGGCTTTGGTGGGAACGAAATCTACCCCATCATTAAACTCCTCGGAAGGCATTACATTTTTTTTGGATACTGCCAGAATGGAGCGGCCGAGGTAACGCCCATAGGTGCGGTAGGCTATCAAATAGCCAACAACAGCAAGGAGGGTAAGCAGGAGTGAATTCATCAGAGCAGTTTAAGAACCTGCTAAAATTAAATAATCTTGTTCTATCTTTAACTGTTTTCAGGAAGAATATTGTGCGGATATAAATCAAATAAGAGGAAAAAAGCGAATTGACATGCTTAAAAAGCCATAACTGATAAACGCGTAGATGAAAACAAAAATAAGAATCCGCCATATTTTATAACCGGACCGGTTAAAAAAAATAATAATAGCCGTATCAAATATAAAAAGACCTGCAGACAGCAATAATGGTGATATATACTGTATCATCATTAGCAACGGAGCCGAAAGTAAATTGGACAGAAATACGAACCATACCCAGCGGTTTGGGAAGGGGAGCAACCGGGTAATCATCCACGCAACCAACACCTCTACAAGGGTAAGTATCAGAAAAAAAATAAACAGTGACTGGATCTCCAATGCCAACATTCTTTATTGCTTACGATTGTGTATCTGAAAAATGTAATTCAATTATGATCTAAAATAATGAAAATGACACACTAAGAAAATTTCCATCCTACTTTTTTTGATAAGCCATTCTGATTACCCATTAAAGTAAGCATATAATTTAAAGTTACACCACGAATTCAATGGTAACTTGCAATTTGTTTATATATGGTTGAAATAAACCCAAATTGAGCGATTACGCTCAATCGTTAAAGTAAAGGTAAGCTTTTCGCCTCACCTATTCGGTGAAAAGCAACCCCGTTTATCGGGGCAGGCTATTTTCTAAAACGGGGTTAACCCTAAGTAAAGCGCTTGTTCGCTT
>Ga0207419_1002103_pt1 | contig 13590 bp, 11 predicted proteins | sample ElkSloMetagenome_4_FD_184723 | JGI IMG/M metagenome (GOLD analysis project Ga0207419, IMG submission 184723) | Hot spring microbial communities from Elkhorn Slough, Monterey Bay, USA - MD2A (version 2) | ecosystem: Environmental > Aquatic > Marine > Intertidal zone > Estuary: Microbial mat ... | reverse complement strand
CGCCTGCCGAGCCGTGAACGAGCAGGGCCTGCTGGCGCTCAAAGGTCCGCGCCATTTAACCTTCTCGAATTTTGTTCCAGGGTCCAATGCGGTCCTGATCGACACGCTTTCGCGCGGACTAGAGGACTCGGCCTGGTACTTTCTTGCCGGGCCGATTGGCAGTGGGCGCAGCCACCTCCTCAACGCAGTGCTTGCGCAGAAGCACCGCTCGGCGCAGGTGTTGACCTTTATCGCGCTGGAGCTTGAAGCGCAGCGTGAGCTGCTCGAGCACGCCGCAGGCGACTGGGTGATCCTGGATGACATCGATGCCCTGGCTGGCCAACGAGATCAAGAGATGGCGCTGTTCAATGCTCTGAACCGATGGCGTCTGGACCGGACTGGCGTTCTCATGTCTGGCACCGGTAGCGATCGCTTCGAGCTGCCTGATCTACGATCACGGCTTGGCCAGGCCACCCGCCTGACGCTCAAACCGCTGGACGATGTGGATCTTCGACGATTGATCGAGCAATTGGCCCGAGAATACGAGGTGGTGCTGGGCCGAGGTGCGGCCGATTATTTGCTCAGCCGGACCGCTCGAAATGCCGCCGCCATCGCGCGTCTGATCGAAATCTTGGCGCATCGCGCCTTGAGCGAGAGACGCACCCTGTCCGTGCCCCTGATTCGAGAACAGATTAGCTAACTAGATCCGACACCAGCCGAGGTCGCGGGCCCTGAAACCTGAAATCTGTCTCTGTCCCCTCAATCGTGCAGTTCACTCCACTTCATTCATAGCTTTGTGCATGCACCCCCCGCATGGCGCGTCCTGAGGGATCTGCCTGGCCGGCGAAGCTGGCGTCCCAAGCCAGAGCTTCAGGGGTAGAGCAGGCGATCGAGGGTCCGGCAGGAACGGTCGCAGCCGCTGCTGGCGACGGGAAGTGACGCTGGAAGATACGTCGATAAAAGTAGGCTTCCTTGGTAGTAGGCGGGTTCAGCGGGAAGCGGTGGGCCGCTTCGGCCAGTTCGCGATCGCTGACCTCAGCGTCGGCGTGGTCTTTCAAAGCATCGATCCAGCCATAGCCTACGCCGTCAGAAAATTGCTCTTTCTGTCGCCACAAGATTTCGTCCGGGAGCAGGCCGCGCCCTGCGTCGCGCAGAATGCCCTTTTCCGGTTTGCCGCTGCCGGCCATCTTGGCCGCCGGATTCAAATGCATGGCGTGTTCGATGAACTCCAGGTCTAGAAAGGGGACCCGTGCTTCCACCCCCCAAGCCGCCATTGACTTGTTCGCTCGCAGGCAGTCAAACAGATGCAGTTTCTCGATCTTGCGGACCGTTTCTGCATGAAAGGCTGGCGCATCCGGTGCCTTGTGGAAATACAGGTAGCCGCCAAAGATCTCATCGGCACCCTCGCCTGACAGGACCATCTTGATTCCCATGGCCTTGATCCGACGTGCCAGCAGGAACATCGGCGTGGAGGCCCGTATTGTGGTGACATCGAAGGTTTCGATGTGTCGAATCACATCGTCGAGCGCGTCGAGGCCCTCGTCGATGGTGTAGTGGAATCCGTGATGCTGCGTTCCGATGGCCTCGGCTGCAATCCTTGCCGCAGCCAGGTCCGGTGAGCCCTCCAGGCCGATGGCAAAGGAGTGCAGGCGAGGCCACCAGGCGCTTTCCTGGTCGTCCGACTCGATGCGTTTGTCGGCGTATCGCTTGGCGATGGACGCGACCAGGGATGAATCCAGTCCGCCTGATAGCAGTACGCCGTAGGGGACGTCGCACATGAGCTGGCGGTGAATCGCAGCTTCAAGGGCACCGCGAAGTTGTCCTGCATCAGCGTCATTTGCTGCCATGTCAAAGTCGCGCCAGGCTGGCCGATACCAGCGTCGAAGCTCGCCATCCTCACTATCGAGAAGATGGCCGGGCGGGAAGGCCTGGACCTGCACGCACCGTGGTTCGATCGCCTTGAGTTCGGAGGCGACCCAGAGCATGCCCTGATCATCGCGACCGTAATACAGCGGCATCACGCCGATCGGATCGCGGGCGATCAAATAGCGCTCGTGCTCGGCATCCCAAAGAACGAAGGCAAAAATGCCGTTGAGCCGGTCTAGAAACTCGCTGCCGTGGCGCTGGTACAGGGCAAGGATAACCTCACAGTCTGAACCAGTCTGAAAGGCGTAGTCCGGAAACTGCTGACGCAGCTCGCGGTGGTTGTAGATTTCGCCGTTGACGCCCAGAACGACATTTCTGTTTGCACTGACTAGAGGTTGTGCGCCCGAGTCGATGCCGACGATGGCCAGGCGTTCGTGGGCGATGACCGCCCGATCGTGAACGTAGATACCGCTCCAGTCCGGCCCACGATGGCGCTGGCGACGTGACGCCTCAAGAGCGAGTCCCCGCAGGTCTTTCTGGCCTGCGGGGACGTCGAGCAAGCCAAGAATCGAGCACATTAATCAAGTCACTGTTTCATGGTCAGGTTGGATTTAAGCACGATGCCCTGGTCGGTCAATTCGACCGCAAAGCTAGACGTGTCGTAAAGCTCGGCAAACGGCGCCATGAAATCCGGTGGGGGCATTTCGTCGCTTGGCATCCCTTCCATTTCGCCGAATCGAGACATCATCGATGTCATCAGTTTTGAGTAGCCCTCGAAGTTAATCGCGTAGGCGAAGACGGCCGGGTCTGATCCGCTGCTGGTCAATGCGGCCGACAGATTGTCCTGCTGACCCTCTCCGACCGACAGGCCGATGGCCTCGTTCCCCAGAGCGATGAACGCCCCCAGGTCAGGCATATTGGGGATCAGACCGGCAGGCAGCGGCTTCGGCTCGCCGTTCTGTTCGAGCCCCATGGCCGCGAGCTCAGGCGAGAACATCTGCGCCATGCCCAACAGCATTTCGGGGTTTCGCACAAACAGGGCTAGCGTGCCTGCGGCATCTTCGACCTGGCCGCTTTCACCCATCACCATGTCGTCGATATTGACCTGGAGACCGCGGATATTGGTCACGACCGGCGGGATCGGTTGATTCAGCGCCCGTTGCCAATCGGCAGCGTTCTCGGCCACGTCGCTAAATGCTGCGCATTTTGGTGGTGATTCCACCCAGTTGCTGACCACCTCACGGCCAAAATCGCGGGCGGCTACGAGGTTGAACGCGATGCCGGCCGAAAACGTGCGGGGCTCGCCGCCTGACAGGCCCACCGGGGTATCCGCGATTTCGCTGAGCCGGCTCGCCATTCCTGACTCTGCTTCGACCACCATTTTCATGTCCAGCCTGCCCATGTCGAGTGCGCTCAGACCGGCGACGGCTCGGGGAAATATCGAGAGCATCGCGCTCATTTCAGTCTTGCAGCTCGGGTCTCCGGCAAGGGATTCCAGTCCGAGAATCGACCGGGCAGTTGCCGCCTGGGAATTTTCGGTATCCATCAGTCGATTAAAAATGGCCTGAAGATCGATAAAACCACTGCCCTGTCTGACGAAACCCTGGTCCTGATTGAAGCGCGCCAGCTGATCGGACTGAAAAGCCTGCTCCGGTCGATCGAGATTGGCCGCGCGTCGCAGCATTTCGTCGTTGTCCGGCACCACAGCCAGGGTCACAAAACGCTCGTCGTGATGAACGGCCACACCGATCCCGCTGCTTTCGATCCAGACGATTTCCTCTCCGCCGATCTGGCGTTTCGGCAGCGGCGTATCGCTGTCGGCCGCGATTCGGTCCAGCATCGCCTGAAAGGCCGCCGGGTCGATCAGCTCAAAGTGGACGACCGGATAGACCGAGATCATATGAACGGCCCAGTAGCCGTTCGAGTGCAGCCCGAGCGCTTCCATCGATTCGCGGTCTTGGATGCTTGAAATTTCCTCAAGCAATGCGGCAAGAAGGGGGGATTCGTCATCGACCGAGTCGGCGATTTCGTCAGAGGACGGATCGCTGTATTCGCTCATGATCTCCATTGACTGCCAGAGATGGTCGATGATCTCGTCCGGCGCGGTCGCCAGATTAGCGGCCAGCATCGGGGTGTCGGCGTCAACTCGATCGAACAGCGGGTTGTTGCCTTGCGCGGCGGCGAGAGGGGCCTCGGTCTGGCCGGAGGCACTCTCGTTGCCGGCTTCCTCGCTGCCGCATGCGCTCAGCACAAAGATCGCGAACAGCGTCAGAAAAAAAAGTCGGGTGGTCATCATTCATACTCCCGTGTCGGTTGGGGTCAATCGTTTGACCTTTAGTGTTATACAACAGCAACACACCTGTCAAGCCTCTTAACAGTCATTGCGCTGCGCTTAAACGACGTCCATCCACCACAGTGTAGACCTGATCGGGTCGTAAATGCTTATGCCATAAGGAGGATATTGGTGATTTTCATTCCGCGTCAGTGCTCCATGTGAAGACTGGGGCTGAGATTAGCCGCGCTTTAGGTCATCAACCCTTCGTGGGTCGTTATCAAAAGCAGCGCGCGCTTCACTCAGCCGCTGTGGTGAGCCGACGTCCCGCCAGCTCCCCTTATAGTGCTCGCCGCTAAGCTGTCCGGCGTCGATCGCCGCTTCGAACAGCGGGCGCAGGGGTTTTGCTCCTGCCGGCAGGTCTAGAAACGAACGCGGGCGAAATACGCCAATTCCGCTGTAGGTTCTGCGCGGTACATCACGAGTGATCTGACCTTGGGACAGCCCGAAATCGCCGTCCGGATGATGGGGCGGGTTGTCGATCAGAACCAGATGGGCGAATCCTGGCGGTTCCCTGTCGAGAAGTGATGCAAAAGGAAAATCGGTCAACACATCGGAGCTGACGACGATCAGGGGCTTTTCCCCAATGAGCGGCAGTGCGTGCCGGATTCCACCGGCCGTTTCCAGCGCGCCCTCGGTCTCGCGAGAATACGCGATGCTGACACCATAGGCCCGTCCATCGCCGAGTCGTTGCTCGATCTGATTTCCCAGCCACGCCAGGTTGATGATGATCTCCCGGATGCCGACGGCAGACAGGGCAATCAGGTGATGCTCGATCAGCGCTCGTCCGCCGACCTCAATCAGTGATTTGGGAATTCGATCGGTTAGCGGCCGCAGCCGCTCACCGCGACCCGCGGCCAGAATCATCGCCTTCATCTCAGCGCTTTGCTCGCCGTTCGGACCAGCGCTTGATCAGCTTATCGAGCGCGGTCAGCTCCGGATTGCGGCCAACCGCGTGATCGAGGTAGGAAAAGAATCGCGGATGATCGTCGAGGTAGCGCGGTTTACCATCTCGATGGCATATCCGGGCGAAGATTCCAATCACCTTGAGATGCCGCTGAACACCCATAAAATCGCAGGTTCGCCGCCAGAAATCCGGATCGTGGGGCACAGGTAACCCCGATGACTCGGCGCTTTGACGATAGGATTCGAGCCAGTCATCGACACGAGCCTCCGGCCAGCTCAGGAATGCGTCACGAAACAGACAGACCGGGTCGTAGCTGATTGGTCCGATCACGGCATCCTGGAAATCTAGAACGCCGGGTTTGCCATCGGTCACCATCAGATTGCGCGGCATGAAGTCGCGGTGACAGAACACCTGGGGCTGATCAAGGGCCCAGCGAATAAGTAGGGCGGTGAGGTGATCCCATTCGTCGAGCTCATCATCATGCGGCTCGACTTGCCAGTGGCGGCGCAGGAACCAGTCGACGAAGAAATCCATTTCGCGCATCAATAGCGCGGGCTCGTAGCTCGGCAGGCCATCGATCGGCGCGCGGGTCTGCATACAGATCAGGGAATCGATCGCGTCTGCATAGAGTTGCCCAGCGCTGTCCTCATCGAGCGCCTGGTGGTAGGGCGTCGAGCCAAGATCTGTCAGCAGTAGAAATCCTTGATCAAGGTCCTTTGCCAGGATTTCTGGTACGCGAACGCAGGACTTTAGGCGCAGGGCGATGTCGATGAACGATTTTAGGGGTTCTTTCTCCGGCGGAGCATCCATCAGAATCCGACTTTTGCCCTGACCTGTCAGCCTGAAATAGCGTCGAAACGAGGCGTCGGATGAAATCGATTCGACCGTGGCCACGCGACCGCCGCCAGCCTGCTCGGCCCAGGCCAGGCCAAGCTCCAGGCGCGGATCCTGGGTGGACGTTCGAGGGTCGTCGGGACGAATTGGCAAAACGGGTTTTTCCTTAATTAAGGGACAACACTAGACTCTATCAGGGTTTCACGTTCTGATCACAAGGTCGATACAAAACAATCACTTTGCGATGATCCAGCCTTGACCGAGTGTCGCGATCCTCGTGCCTCCCCTAAACGCCCAACTGGGCAGGAGTACGACGATGTCAATCTCTCGTTCCCTTTTCCTCTCAGCACTTGGCGGCGGTCTGTTGGTGCTCAGCGTTGACGCGCTTTCCCAGGCCCGTGTCCAAATTGTTCATGCGGCCCCCTTTGCTTCCGATGTTGAGGCCACTTCAGTGACGGTATCTGCCAACGGCGCGCCCGTTCTGGAAAATTTCGAATACTCCGACTTCACCGAATACCTTGAGCTGCCCGCCGGTGAGTACGACCTCGCCGTTACGCCGACAGGCGCTGCCGACCCGGCCATCGAAACCACGGTCACTCTGGACGATAACGTCGATTACACGGTGCTTGCCGTGGGTGATGGCGTCAATCAAGAACTCGGGCTTTTGCCTCTCGTCGACGATGCACAGGCCCCGGGCGACGGGAACCTAAACATCCGTGTCGTCCACGCCGCGCCCTTCGCCTCGGAACTGGCGGCCACGGAGGTTTCCATCCGAACTGCTGGCGGCGATTTGGTCAACAACTTGACCGGCGTTCCTTACCTGGTCGACAGCGGCTTTTTCCCCATCCCGGCGGCAGAATACGATCTTAAAGTCGCCTCGAACGATGGCAGCACTAACTTCATTGATCCACTCTCCGTCAATCTGCCAGCGGGTCTCAATGTAACGGTCATTGCGATTGGGGACGGGAACAATCAGCCGCTGGGCATCCTTGCCCTGCCAGTGGGCCCGCTGGAGACGCGCACCCCGGTTGACTTCACTGTTGCAGGATGGTGGCAGAGTCTCAATACGGAGAATGAAGGATATATTGTGCAGCCCATACCGTCACAAAACCGAGTCGTTGGTACGATCTATACCTTCGATCCGGCCGGCTCCGGCACGCCCATCTGGTTTACCTTTGACGGTCCCTTCGATGGCAGAACCTCGGTTGCAGAGGTTTTCGCGTTCTCTGGCGCAGACTTCGCGGGTAGCACTCCGGCCACCGGTGAGGCCGTTGGTACCGTTGCGCTTGATTTTGTCGACTGCGACACCGCGATCGCTGCTATCTCCCTGAATGACTCGACGGAGTTCACCTGGGATTTGGGTCGCCTGACTCAGGAAGTGACCTGCTCCTTCGACTGATCATTCCAACCTGAAACATCGATTCCCCGGCTCCGAAAGGGGTCGGGGATTTAAATTCATACCAATTTAGTCTTGTTTTCCTCACGGGCGCTCGCAGATAATATCAATCTGCTCGAAACCGGCGTTTGCCCATGCTCCGTATCAGTAAGCTCACCGACTACGCCACCGTTCTGCTGGCCGAATTGGCCAGACGACCGGCGGATTGCGTTTCCGCCAGCCTCCTGGCCGAGACAACTGGGCTGGAGACACCGACCGTATCGAAGGTGCTGAAAACCCTCGGCAAAGGCGGCGTTGTTGATTCCCTGCGTGGCGTCAATGGCGGCTATCGGCTGGCTCGGGATCCAGAACAGATTTCCGTCGCAGCGGTCGTTAGGGCCATGGAGGGACCGATCGCCCTGACCGAGTGCGCCCTGGAGCCGGGCTTGTGTTCCCATGAAGCGCACTGCCACCTGCGCGGCCACTGGCGCCAGATCGGTGCCACCGTCGAAGCGGCGCTCGATCGCCTGAGCCTGGCCGACCTGACAGGGAACGAAGCAGAGCGCATTGCGATCCGCGCCTTCGACAGCGCGCGTCGAGCAAACCCCACCCAATTGGAAAAAAGATCCGTATGAATCAGACCGTCGAACACGTCGAAAACGTTATCTCCCAGCGCTACAAGGCCGGGTTTTACACCGACATCGATTCCGATCGCGTACCGGCCGGACTGAATGAAGAAATTATCGCGATGATTTCGGCCAAGAAGGACGAGCCGACCTGGATGCTCGAGTGGCGCCTGAGGGCGTTTCACCACTGGCAGACCATGCGCGAGCCGGACTGGGCGCATTTGAAGATTCCACCGATCGACCTTCAGAAGATCCACTACTACGCCGCACCGAAGCAGGAGAATCGACCCAAGAGCCTGGATGAAGTTGATCCGAAGCTCCTCGAAACCTTCGACAAGCTCGGTGTGCCGCTACATGAGCGGGCGCGCCTGGCTGGTGTTGCCGTCGATGCGGTGTTCGATTCGGTCTCGGTTGGCACGACGTTCCAGAAGGAGCTCAAGGAAGCAGGGGTGATTTTTTGCAGCTTCTCCGAGGCCGTTCAGGATCATCCTGATCTGGTCCAGGAATATCTCGGATCCGTGGTCCCTTATCGTGACAATTATTTTGCCGCGCTCAATTCAGCGGTGTTTACCGACGGGTCCTTCGTCTACATACCGAAGGACACCCGCTGCCCGATGGAGCTGTCAACCTACTTCCGAATCAATGCGCGCGATACGGGTCAGTTTGAGCGTACCCTCATCATCGCCGAGCCGGGGTCCGAGGTGAGCTACCTCGAGGGCTGCACGGCGCCAATGCGCGATGAAAATCAGCTCCACGCGGCGGTGGTCGAGTTGGTCGCTCGAGAGAAGGCGAAGATCAAATATTCGACCGTTCAGAACTGGTATCCCGGCGACGAAAATGGCAAGGGCGGTATCTACAACTTTGTGACCAAGCGAGGAGACTGTCGAGAGGACGATGCACGCATCTCCTGGACCCAGGTCGAGACGGGTTCGGCCATTACCTGGAAGTATCCGTCCTGCATCTTGCGCGGCGATCGCTCAGCCGGCGAATTCTACTCGGTCGCGCTGACCCACAATCATCAGCAGGCCGACACCGGCACCAAGATGATTCACCTGGGTAAAGACACGACCAGTAAGGTGATCTCTAAGGGCATCTCGGCCGGCAAGAGCAATAACAGCTATCGAGGCCTAGTTCGCATCGCTAAGAAGGCGAACAAGGCGCGGAATTACACCCAGTGTGATTCGCTGCTAATTGGCAAGACCTGTGGCGCGCACACCTTCCCGTATATCGAATCGGCCAATCCAACCGCCAAGGTCGAGCACGAGGCTACGACTTCACGGATCGGGGAAGATCAACTGTTCTACTGCCGCGCTCGAGGGCTGGACGAAGAGGATGCGGTGGCCATGATCGTCGACGGCTTCTGCAAGGAAGTCTTCAAGGAGCTGCCGATGGAGTTCGCTGTCGAAGCCAAGGCCCTGCTTGAAATTTCTCTCGAGGGCGCAGTGGGGTAGGGGCAGGCTCAAGGCTCAAGGTTCAAGGCGCAAGGAAATGCTAAAACAGACGGCCTCGCGTCTAACTCTGTGCTCCGTGCCCTTGCCCTGTGCCCTGAGCCCTTTTACCTGAAACCTGAAACCTGAAACCTGAAACCTGAAACCTGAAACCAAGAACCTTATGCTTTCCATCAAAAATCTCCACGTCAACGTCGACGACAAGGAAATCCTCCAAGGCCTCGACCTCGAGGTCGGCTCGGGCGAACTGCACGCCATCATGGGCCCGAATGGCTCGGGCAAGTCGACCTTGGGTTATGCCCTGGCCGGTCGTGATGGGTATGACATTACCGAGGGCTCGGTGAGCTTTGAAGGCGCGGACCTGGCCGAAATGGAGCCGGAAGAGCGCGCCGCTGCCGGCCTGTTTCTGGCCTTTCAGTATCCGGTCGAAATTCCCGGCGTCAACAACGCGTACTTCCTCCGCTCGGCGCTGAATGCTCAGCGCAAGGCGCGCGGTGAACAAGCGCAGGATTCGGTCGGCTTCCTGAAAGAGGTTCGCGAATCGCTCAAAGCGTTGAAGATGGATGAGGCGCTGCTGAAGCGAGCCGTAAACGAAGGATTTTCCGGCGGCGAGAAGAAGCGCAACGAAATCGTCCAGATGGCCGTGTTGAAGCCCAAGCTTGCCATCCTCGATGAGACTGATTCAGGGCTGGATATCGATGCGCTGAAGCTGGTGGCAGAGGGCATCAATCGCCTGCGCGACGATCAGCGCTCGTTTATCGTAATCACACACTATCAGCGTTTGCTGGACTATCTCTCCCCGGATCACGTTCACGTCCTCTCCGATGGTCAAATCGTTGAATCTGGCGGTGGTGAGCTGTCGCGTCGTCTGGAAGACGAGGGCTATGCCTTTCTCGAGGCCGCTGAAACGTGAGCGCGCTGCAGCAACGAATCGACGCGTCGCTGATTGATGACGAGCTCCAACCGCTCCGTAAACGAGCGATAAAGGCGCTGATGACTCACGGATTTCCAGACCTCAAAACTGAGGCTTGGAAATACACGCCACTGCGTCAGCTCGACAAGCGCGATGTCGGTGAGAATTCTGGCGACGATTCTGATGCGGGCAATCTTCCAGAGCTTCCCTTTGATGCAGCAGCCATTACGCTCTCCGCCGGAGCCCCACTCCCCGAGGGCGTCAAGCTCGAGGCAATTCCCGCTGAGGATTTACAGGATTTGGATTACGGCGGCAGGGAAGGTGCATTTGCCTGGCTGAATCTCGCTCGGGTCGAACAGGCTTGGCGTCTGCGTATTGAAAAGACCCAGGCCCTTCCACTGGTGCTGGCCCAGATGACGTCCAAGAACTTCAACGGCGACCGCCATACGCTCGTACAAATCGATATAGCCGACGGGGTCGAGGCGACGCTTATTGACTGGCAGCGTGATGCAGGTGCTGGCTTGGTTAATCAGGTGCAGACCATTCGACTTGCGCCAGAAAGCCGCTTGCAGCACATCGTTTCCCGCTCGGGCCACGAGTCGGCCATCATTCAGCGGACCGAGACTCGCGTGGGCCAGTGCGCGGACTACCGCTTCATCGCTCTGGATCAGGGCGGGCGACTTCATCGCCATGATCTGATGGTGCACCTCGACGCCGAGGATGCGCGGGGCGAGATCGATGGCGTGGCGCTGATTGACAGTCAGCAGCACGTGGACTTCCACACCTCGATCGATCATGCCGTCGGCCCGACTCACAGCCGTGAACTTTTTCGCATGCTTGCCGATGGCAGCGGCGTCGGCGTATTCAACGGCCGCATACACATCCATCGCGGCGCCGATCACAGCCATTCTGATCTCAATACGGCCAATCTGCTGTTGAGTGATTCGGCACGCATCAACACCAAGCCGGAGCTCGAAATTTACGCCGAGGAGGTTACGGCGAGCCACGGTGCGACGATCGGCCAGCTTGAGGACGACGCCCTGTTCTACCTGCGCTCGCGCGGAGTGCCCGCCAGCGAAGCGGCCTCGTTGCTGAAAGTCGGCTTCGCCAGCGAGCCCCTGAACAACGTTGAATCGGAACCGGTCCAGGACTGGCTTCTATCTGCACTGAACGACGCGCTGGCCGATAAGTAGCGCTAGCCAACCCAACCAACCGAACCAAGTCAACCAACCCAACCAACATAAGCAAATCATGGAATTGATCGACGAGCTGACCATCCGCGAACAACTGGACGTCCATGCCCTACGGGCTGAATTTCCCGTCCTGGAGCGCCAGGTCCACGGTAAGCCGCTGGTGTATCTGGACAATGCCGCCACGGCGCAGCGTCCTCTGAGGGTGATCGACGCCATGGACCGCTTCTACCGCGAATACAACGCTAACGTGCACCGCGGCGTCCATCAGCTCTCCGCCGAGGCGTCCGAGGGCTTCGAGCAGTCCCGCCGCGACGTGGCACGCCTGCTCAATGCCCCCAGCGAGCGCGAGGTGATCTTTACCCGCGGCACGACTGAGGCGATCAACCTGGTCGCGAGCAGCTTCCTCCGTCCGCGCTTGAGCGAGGGCGATGAAATCCTGATCAGCCACATGGAGCACCACTCCAACATCGTGCCGTGGCAGCTCCTGTGCGAGCAGACCGGCGCCAAGCTGAAAGTCATCCCGATCAACGACAAGGGCGAGCTTCTGATCGATGCCCTGGAAGACTTGATCAACGAGCGCACCAAGATGCTCGGCCTGGTCCACGTGTCCAACGCGCTGGGAACCGTCAATCCCGTGCGCGAGGTCTGCGAGATTGCTCATCGTCACGACGTTCCCGTGCTGATCGACGGGGCCCAGGCCACGCCGCACGAAAAGGTCGACGTCCAGGCTCTGGATTGCGACTTCTACGCCATGTCGGCGCACAAGATGTACGGGCCCACGGGCATCGGCGCGCTCTGGGGTCGTGAGGAACTGCTGGAAGCCATGCCGCCCTGGCAGGGCGGTGGCGAGATGATCCTCCGGGTCAGCTTCGATGAAACCACATACAACGAGCTGCCGCACAAATTCGAGGCCGGTACGCCGAATATCTCGGGCGCCATTGGCCTGGGCGCCGCGGTCAAATTCCTCGAAGACACGGGGCTCGATGCGATCGCCCACCACGAAAAGAAGCTCCTCGACTACGCGACCGAGCAGATGCAGCAGGTTGAGGGTCTGACCATCATCGGCCAGGCCGAACACAAGGGCCCGGTGATCGCATTCACCCTCGACGGCGTGCACCCGAACGACATCGGCACCATCATTGACCACCACGGCGTCGCCATCCGCACGGGCCACCACTGCGCGATGCCGGTGATGCAGTTCTTCGACGTGCCCGCCACAGCGCGCGTGTCCTTTGCCGCCTACAACCTGCGCTCCGAAATTGATGTGTTCCTGAAGGCTTTGGCGCAGGCCAGGACGATGTTGACCTGAGCATCAACCCTGAGCCGATAACAAAAAAAGCATCACGCGGAGACGCAGCGGGGTAGCGGGTGCGGGGCAAGACGCTCCGCTCGGTTGGGATCGCGTCTTTTGCTTGAGAGAAAACTTTATCCAGGCTTTGCCTCTCTGCTGCCTGTTTCCAAGACTCCCAATCCGCGATCGTCGGTAGAATCTTGCCATGGCCCTGCATCAGCTCTACCAGCAGCTCATTCTTGAGCACAACCGTTCGCCGCGGAACTTCGGTCCGCTGGCCGGAGCAACGCACTCGGCGCGCGGCTTTGATGCGCTGTGCGGGGACGATCTTCTGTTCGAGCTGCGGGTCGAAAATGGCATCATTCGCGCAGCGGCTTTCTCCGGCGAGGCCTGTGCTGTCACCAAGGCCTGTGCCTCGATGCTCACCGAATGGCTGCCCGGACGGAAGCGCGCCGACGTCGAGAGCGGGCTGAAGGCGTTCAGCGCCGTGCTTACTGGGGTCGATATGAAACCTGATGAGACCTTGGGGCACTTTTCCGAACTGAGTGCCTTGTCTGATTTTCCCGCCCGTCAGCGCAATGCCCGACTGCCGTGGCGCTGCGTGCTTGAAGCGCTGGAGGATTGATCAGCCCTCTTCGCGGAGATCGTCGACGAGACGCTGCTGAATGACGCTGAATGACTTCGGGTCACGTTCCAGCAACCAGGCGAGTTCCTCAGTAAACAATTGCGTCCGCGAGTTCTCTGGCTCGCCATAGCGATAGGCCAACCAAGCCGCAAGGCTCCGCGCATAATGCATAGGATGTAGTTCCCCGGCCAGGGAACGCAG
>Ga0207419_1002100_pt1 | contig 13608 bp, 16 predicted proteins | sample ElkSloMetagenome_4_FD_184723 | JGI IMG/M metagenome (GOLD analysis project Ga0207419, IMG submission 184723) | Hot spring microbial communities from Elkhorn Slough, Monterey Bay, USA - MD2A (version 2) | ecosystem: Environmental > Aquatic > Marine > Intertidal zone > Estuary: Microbial mat ... | reverse complement strand
GATAACGGACAAGGAATTGCAGAAGAACATCTGGATAGGGTTTTCGAAATGTTTTATCGGGCTTCTGAGGAGCAAGCCGGATCTGGTTTAGGTCTGTACATCGCTAAAGAAACAGTTGAGCAACTTAATGGCACCATAGAAGTTACTTCTGCTGTTGGAAGCGGCACCATCGCAACTATCGCGCTTCCTTCTTTAAACTAGTAAATCATTAATTCTGTAGGTTGGTAGGCTGAACATAAGGCAGGTCTTCTTGTTAAAATTTTATAGTTAATTATAAAAAAGGAGACAATATGCATACTGAAAATAACAACAACTTAACAAAATTAAGCAATCTGGATAAAAAAGATGCTGATATTTATAGGCCAGATTTAATAAACTACCCTGTACTGGGTAAATACAGTTTCAAAATAGGGAGAGTTACCGATTTGCTTGTTGATGATGATGAAGCTAAGGTAAGATATCTGGACGTAGCAATTGAAGGGAATGAAAACAATCATATGTTATTGCCAGTAGGCTTGGTGCATCTGGATAAAGAGCAAAAATATGTATACTCTGAAGATATTACGAAGAATGAACTAGATAAAATGCCTCGTTATAATGGGGAAAATGTAACACGTGATTATGAAACTCAATTAAGAGCCAGCCTTACATTTTCAAAGCAAATTTCGCCTGAAGAAATGGAAAGCGATTTCTACAATAATCATCACTTTCATGAACACAGTTTATTTGGAATCAGAAATTCACGCAGAAGCCAATATATCAGAAAAGGCGATAACGAGAAGTTAAATTGGGATAGAGGTTAAGGGTTCGAATAATATTTTTGAACAAAACATAAGGCCGGCCATTTGCGCCGGTTTTTTTTACCCGAATTTATTTTATTTTTTCTATGGTCACTTTTGCCTTCTTGCAAATACCTCCTATGGGTGGGTTAAATTTTGAAACTGCTACTTTCACTTTGTCGATACCTGGATAACTTGTAAAAATTTGTTCTATAATACGGTTGGCAATATGCTCGAGCAGTTTGCTAGGTTTCTTCATTTCCTTTTTTGCTATTTTATAAATCAACTCATAATTTACAGTATCGCCTAATTCATCATTTTCAGCGGCCTGTTCTATATTTGATTCTACCTCAATGTCTACAGCATATTTATTCCCTACTTTTTGCTCTTCGCTATGAAAACCGTGATAAGCAAAAAATTCAATACCTTCTAATGCTATTACTCCCATATTATTTTATTTCATCAAAAAATGATTTACCCTTATCATTATTCTCTTCTGGTTTTTTTTCATTTTGATTTTGCGTTTGGTCACGATTTTGATTTTTCTGCGATGGTTGATCAGCATGATTTCTATCTTTTGTAGAAGTAGCTTTATGCTCTACTGACCGGGCATAATTACGCGCCCTTGAGAGATGAGCTTCCACATCAAACTTATTAGCTTCTTTAAAACGATTAATCTTGTCAAGAGTATCAGAAGTCAGATTTTTAAGCTCTAGTAATAAATCCTCTTTGGTATTTTCCAAGCGTTTATAGTCGCCGCGCAACTCTTTCATGCCGTCAAGCATTTCTTCCACTAGTTCGTTGCGGGTCCTTTCTGCTTCTTCTATTATATGCCGAGATTTATTTTTTGCATCCTGCATTATTTTTTCTGCTTTCATATGGCTTTCTTTCACCTGTAATTCAGCAGTTTTGTGCGCTTGATCTATAAGATTAGCCCCTGTATCCTCTGCAGTCTTAAGCGTTTTATAAAGAGAGCTTTCTACTTGACGCAATTTTTCCACCTCTTTTTCTGAAGACTCAAGCTTTATTTTAATTTCCTTATATTCATCAATGGTCTTTTCCCATTCATGTGATAAGGTATTTAAAAAAGCATTTACTTCATCTTTATCATATCCTCTAAAGACTTTTTCAAAGCTCTTTTGTCTAATTTCGAGTGGTGTTATTTTCATGATTATTAAAGTTTAAATCCCAAATAGAGATAGTCCGGTCATCACTACAAGAAACCAGCCTATTGTAATATTCGCTCCAAAAGAGCTTGTTAACTGAAGTACCATGACCTGCATGCCTGGCCTTGTCTATTACCTTCAAAAGTTTCAATTGTTTCGTGTCCCATACCTTGATAGACTTATCCATACTACAGGATACGAAATGATCACCTTGAGGACTAAAATAAACATTGTTGATAGCATACATGTGAGCCACGATCGACTCTTTCATCTCGTAATTATTCTTTGCATCCCAAAATTTAAGATGCGCATCCCTGCTGCCGCTAATTAGCAAATTGTTGTCCGGAAAATACTTTAATGTAAATACCGATTTCTTGTGTGCTTCAAATTCATGTTTCAGGGCAAACGTGTTGGCATCATAAATTCTAATGTAATTATCACTAAAACCTACAGCAAATTCACCTTGCTGGTGATTTATAGCAATGGTACGGGCACTCTTAGCAGATGCTTCAATTTGCTTTACAATGGACTTTTTATAAAAATCCACCATGGTTATCACGCCATCACCAGAAGCTATTATTAATTTATCTTCGTAAGATTGTATGTCAAAAAATGCTGCTTCAGAAATCTTCAATGAACCTTTTTCCTTTTTCTCCACTGGATCTATCCAGTGAATGCCGGCAAAGTTTTGGCCTATCACCAACGTGTCGGCCGGCTGATAATAATGTATTGCATAAACCGAAGAGGGTACTTTAGCTACTAATTTACCTGTACCCGGATCTTTCATATCCCAAGCTACAACCATTCCATCGCCTGCGCCTGAATAAAAAATGTCATTTTCAGAAGATTTTTCCAATGTATACACACAATCTTTATGACCCGTTAAAGTACTTAATTTATTTACTATAATTTTTTTCATAAAGAATATAGGAGCTGAAATCAATTACCGGTTGCATTTTTATCTTTATTATCACGATCCTTCTGTAGATGTAAAAATCAGCAAATGATTACCGGGTATTTTTTTACTCGATTTTTTAAAAATATGCAATCAAAGATAATAAATAATGATTTACTCTAAGAACAACCCCGAAAAATATGTTAAGTTTTTATTAATAGCTTGAGCCATTAATTAAATTGAGCTATTTTTGCCAATAAAAAAACAGGTTGTTTAATGCCAATAATTAAACATGTAAAAGTTGATGAAAGTTGCAGTTGGTGCTTATGGCATATAGAAGAAGATGAAAAAATGCTTTGGCAACAACTTGGACTACTTTCAATTCCTCCCGATTTTTCCAACATAAGCAATCCTATTAAAAAACTTGAATGGATAGCTTCACGGCTATCGCTTAAGTATTTAATCAATACTCATGGCTGTTCTTTTGGTCCTATCTATAAAGATGACTTTGGCAAGCCGTTTTTTTCAAAAGAACATCATATATCTTTGGCTCATTCCTATCCTTATGCCGCTGCTATTTTTAATCATCACTTGCCTACCGGTATTGATTTAGAAAAAGTACAACCTAAACTCATAAAAGTAGCTCACAAATACTTGAGCCCGGATGAAATTGCCGATGTAAAAGAGGATGCAGCCAAAGCATGCGTATATTGGACTGCCAAAGAAGCACTATTTAAAATGCACGGTCGTAAAAAAATTAGTTTTAAAGAACACCTGGCGATTGCACCATTTCATTTACAACCTACTGGCATAGTAGCAGCCAAAGCTATCATTGATAACAAGCCATTACACCACAAAATACAATACTACACTATTAACGAGTACTACCTTAGCATTTGCCTGGCATAAGTTTTTATTGCTCAATTGCTGTACAATACTTTTCTTTAGTATTTTCAGCCACCGTCAATCCCAATTGGCCAGCCATTTGAAAATCAAGACAGGCTTCTTGCTTTTCGCCTAAGCGATAACGGCAAATTCCACGATTAAAATAATTATTTTTATCAGCAGCTAATGATAAAGAAAGGGTATACAGATTTTCAGCAGCATTATAATTTTTGAGGTGATAATTGGCATTAGCTTGGTAGCCATAAGCTAATGCCGCATCGGCACCTAATTTTTGCGCCTGCTCAAAGTCTTTTAATGCATTACGGTATTGGCCAAGTTTCTCTAAAGTAAGTCCCCGATTTAGCAAAACGTCTACATCCAGGGGCATCAATTGGTAAGCTGAATCAAAATCAGCCAAAGCTTTTTCAAATTGTTGCTCCTCGTACCATATCACCCCCCTATTGATATAAGCTTCGGCTAGCTGATTATTTTGCTTTAGTGCACTAGTATAAGAATCGATCATAACCTCATTGGAAGGTTTATCATTCCTTAAAGTTAAATTAAATATTGCTTCCTGATTCCAGGGGTTTAATCGTAAAGCATGTTTAAAATTTTTCTCTGCCTGCAATGGCTTATTCCACTGCTGGTAGGCCAGGCCTTTATTTACAAAATAATCAGCCGTAGCATATATTTCGATAGCATGGTCAAAATCTGTAATGGCTTTAGCGTAATTTTTCTGAGCTAAGCGGCATTGACCCCGCACATTATAAAAGTCAGCTTTTTGTGTTTGCAACGTGTAAATATTGTTCACGCCTGTGGCTTTCCCGGCAGCAGGTTTATTTTGAATTTTGTAAAAAACTGCATTAGTATTACCCAAAGGTTCTTCTATCAATTGAGTAATGGCATCTATACACGCTGAGTTATTTCCAATTTGCCGATGCATAAGAGCAATTTTAAATAGTGCTTCCTTGTTGTTCTCATCCTGCCTTATTACTGTTTCATAATCTATTAATGCCCCCACATAGTCATCATTGGCCTCTTTTACTGCTGCACGGGTAAAATAAGCATCCGGGTAAAATGATTTTAAGCGAATAGCATAATTTAAGCTTTGCAGTGATTTCTTCAAATGGCCGTCTATATAAAATTGATAACCATTTTTGTAAAGCTGCTTAGCTCTATTATTATTTTCAGCTAATGAATTAGTTTCGTATTTTAGCGCGGTGCTATCTGTTTGAGCAGCCAAGTAAATGCATAAAAAAGAAAAAAATATAGTTAGTAAAACCCTCAAAATTTATTTTTTAACGATTATGACAATTTTCAGTTATGTATCTAACGAAGATACTGGCACTTACAGTTCCTAAATTATACAATTGATTTTTAAATAAAATAACATGAATTTTTCATTTACTTATGAAGAAATAACCGACCTTGCCAATTTTTATGTAATAGAAGAAAAAAATAACGAAAAAATGGAGCTTCAACTAGAGCCCATTGATTCAGGCTTCAGGATTAATATTATTAAATTCAAGGTTTCTTTTATTACGATTAAAAGTAAGATTGACCTAAAGCTGGAAAGTTTTGATGGAGAAAATCTGGTAGTGAGCATTCACTTTAAAAATCTCTTTTTTGAATTAGTTAAAAAAGTGGTTTTTATCGTTTTTTTAAATTTACTAAAAGAAAAGCTTACAGACCCTGAAAGAGATATCGATCTTTCTGATCATATTCACTTTGGTACTTCAAAAATTGAAATAGAAATTAACAAAATATTTGAATTAACCAAAATACCAATGCATTTACATGCGATCAACGATTATCGCAAGCAAGTAGATATAAAATTTACAGTAAAAAAGTACAAGAAATTATTGGAAAATGAACCGCAACAGATTGCTGAAAATGTAGAGAATAATATAAAATAATATAGGCTGTCGATCAACAACAGCCTATTTTTATTAAAGGCAATTAATTTTTTCTATAGGAAGCCAGATTTGTTTTTAATTCCTTTCTGGCAATGTGAATTCTATTTTTTACTGTGCCAATAGGAATACCCAATTTATCGGCTATTTCATGATATTTAAATCCTCTAAAATGCATCATGAAAGGGGTTTTGTGCACATCATCCAAGTTTTCTACAGCATCTTTTATATCATCCAACACAAACTTGTTTTCTCCCATATTACTCGTTACATAACCTTTATTGTTGATGTAATGCAAATTATCAGTGGTGTCAATAAATGTATTTCTACGCACCATTTTTTGATAATTAGTAATAAAGGTGTTTTTCATGATGGTATAAAGCCATGCTTTTAAATTAGTGCCATACTTAAATTTATCTTTGTTCGAAATAGCCTTCAACTTGGTTTCCTGAAGCAGGTCATCGGCATCTTCCATATCTTGAGTAAACTTTAAAGCATGAAATCTAAGATCGTGAGTTTTTTCGTTAACTGAATAGCTAAATTCTTGTAAAGTCATAAAAATAAAGATTTAAAAAATGATCAAAAAATAGAGCAAACACTTTAATTACACGATTTAATTAGTAAAAGGTTTCATTAAATGCTGTTTTTGCGATGATTAATCAAATAAAAACAAATTTAATTTTTAATTATCGGATTTTTTCAATTTTTTCTATAAATAAGTATAATTTAACGCTGAGGATATGTGCTGCAGTGAGATTAAATAATTTAACTCACCTTTCTTTATGCTCGGGATTGATTAAGTAAGCAAATATTTTATCATTTATAAGACTGCACTATTTCTGAAAGAAAAATTCACTAAAAACAAATCTTCTCTCAGTGGCTTTATTTTCATAAAACAAACTGAGATAAAATGAAGGTAATAAGAGTAATTGATCATTACATTGTTGAAATTGATAAAGGTACCGAGGATGGCATAACAAGTGGTCATCAATTTGAGCTTTACAAAATAGATGAGCATTCTACCGAAATTAATAAAGGAATAGGCGAAATAGTTGAAGTTAAAAGAGATTGTGCTTTTTTAAAATCCATTCAACAAAAAACAGGTGGTAAAAAAGCTATTACAAAAACAGGAAGTGGAGAGGCATTTACCCAATCGTCAGATGCACAAGACCTAACCGAAATAGTTGAACCTAACAATCACGCAATACCATTTAGTAATCCATCTGTCGGAGATTTAGTAAAACCACATCAAGCCTAATAAATAATTTTAATATTTATTAATCTTTAGGAAAATTTCAGCCTGAACTGCTCATTCCTGAGGTTGGATTTTTAATAAAAACTTAAAGCAATAGTTATAAAATTTGGTATTTTTGAGTTGTTTAAATTTAACATGAAATTTTTATAAAATTTAAATGCAATAATGATAAAAATAGACAATCAACTCAAGCCCAAAGATTTAACCCCCTACCTTGAAAAGCTTTGGCAACTGTCTGCCGCGAAAATCAATAATATTAAAAAAAATTATGATGCCTCTAAAGGTTCTCCGGTTTTTACCGCTGCCGGTAAATATACTACCAGGGGATGGACCGAGTGGACCCAAGGGTTTCAATTTGGTAGCGCGATACTTCAATTTGATGCTACCGGAGACAAAGATTTCTTGATTTCAGGTCGGGGAGATACCATAAAGCTTATGGCGCCACATGTAAGCCACTTTGGCGTACATGACCATGGCTTCAACAATGTAAGCACGTACGGCAACTTGCTTCGATTGATGAACGAAGGAAAAATTGAGCACAATGAATATGAAAAGCATTTTTATGAAATGGCGCTTAAGGTATCGGGAGCGGTACAAGCTAAGCGCTGGACAACCAGTCAAGAGGGTGGTTTTATCCATTCTTTCAATGGCCCACATTCATTGTTTGTTGATACTATTCGTACTTGCAGGGCTTTGGCGGTAAGCCATATATTGGGCCATGAACTAATGGAAGATAATGATAAAAAGATTAATTTGCTTCATCGTCTTATTCAGCATGGCATCAGCACCGCGAAGTACTCCATCTATTATGGGGAAGGACGCGATAGCTACGATGAGTGGGGACGTACCGCTCACGAAAGCATTTTCAATACCAACGATGGCAATTTCCGTTGCCCAAATGCACAGCAAGGCTATTCCGGATTTACTACCTGGACTCGCGGCTTAGCTTGGGCCATGGCTGGCTTTCCTGAAGAGCTGGAGTATTTAGAAACCCTGCCTGAAAATGAATTTGATGGTTTAGGATTCTCCAAAAAAGAAGTAAAAGCCATCTTTTTAAAGGCAGCCAAAGCAACCTGCGACTTTTACATTGCCAATAGCACTACCGATGGAATAACCTATTGGGATTGTGGTGCACCTCACTTGCATAAATTAGATAATTATCTTGAAAAACCCGCTGACCCCTACAATGAATTTGAACCGGTAGATAGTTCGGCATCAGCTATTGGTGCCCAAGGCTTACTCAGATTAGGCAATTACCTCGAACAACAACATGATGATGATGCTTCTACCTATTGGCAAGCGGGACTTACCGTATTGAAAACTTTATTACAGGAACCCTATTTAAGTACCAACGAAAATCATCAAGGCTTGCTACTGCATAGTATTTATCACCGACCCAATGGATGGGACTTTATCCCGGAAGGAAGTAAAATTCCAAATGGCGAATCGAGTATGTGGGGTGATTACCATTTCCGAGAAGTGGCGCTTTATGTTCAGCGAATTATCCATCAGGATCCTTACTACACCTTTTTTGATAAATTAAGCTAAAATAGTAATGGACAGTTCGAAAGATTACAGCAAATTATGCATTCATACCATTACAACTAAACCCTGGTCGCTGGCCGAAGCAGTGGACAATTATGCCATGGCAGGAGTAAAAGGCATTACCGTATGGCAAAATTCAGTACCGGATAAAAATTTTGAAGCTGCCGGAAAATTAATTCGGTCCCATGGTTTGGAGATTATTTCCTACTGCCGCGGTGGCTTTTTCACAGAACCTGATGCTGAAAAAAGAGCCCATGCCATAGAAGATAATAAAAAGATGATTGCTGAAGCAGCAGCACTTGGTGCCCCTATTTTAGTACTGGTTTGTGGTAGCTCTCCTACTCAATCAATGGAAGATTCAAGAACACAAATAAAAGAAGGGATCGAGGCGCTACTACCTATTGCCGAAAACGCGGGGGTAAAGCTAGCCATTGAGCCACTTCACCCGATGTACGCTGATAACCGCTCTGCTATTAATACTTTAGGACAAGCCAATGATATGGCCGAATATTTCAATTCCAAATGGGTAGGAGTGGCAGTAGATGTTTACCATCTGTGGTGGGATCCGGACCTGGAAAAGGAAATTGCGCGCTGTGGTGGTAATGATAATTTGCTGGCTTATCATATTTGCGATTGGAAAATACCTACTACCGATTTATTACTGGATCGTGGCTTGATGGGTGAAGGATGCATTCCCTTACAAAAAATTAAAAATTGGGTAGCATCTGCTGGTTTTGATGGTTACCATGAAGTTGAAATTTTCTCTAATCATTATTGGCAAATGGATCAGGGGGCTTTCCTAAAAAAAATAATGGAAGCGTATGATGAGCATTGTTTGTAATAAGTAGCTTTTGTTTATAAAATGAAAAAACACATTAAAAAGATACATGTATGAAGGAACATAAGGTAGGCATCATTATGAACGGCGTAACCGGACGAATGGGCACCAATCAGCATTTGATGCGATCAATAGTGGAGATAATAAAACAAGGTGGTGTAAAAATAAACAATAATGAAACCATTATGCCAGATCCTATTTTGGTTGGTCGCAATCCGCATAAGTTAGAAAACCTATGCAAAAGATCAGGGGTAGAAAAAATGACTACCAACCTTGAAGAGGCACTAGGTGATTCAAGCAACAGCATATATTTCGATTCTCAAACTACTGGCAGAAGAGCTGAAGGAGTAAGCCTGGCTGTAGATGCCGGCAAACACGTCTATTGCGAAAAACCTATTGCCGTAGATACGGTAACAGCCATGGAACTGTACCAAATGTGTGAAAGGGCCGGAGTAAAAAGTGGTGTAGTGCAGGATAAACTATGGTTACCGGGTTTGCTTAAATTAAAGCGTTTAATAGAAAATGGCTTTTTTGGTGAAATAATATCAGTAAGAGGAGAATTTGGCTATTGGGTTTTTGAAGGTCATACAGTGCCTTCGCAGCGACCATCCTGGAACTATAAACGTGAAGAAGATGGTGGAATTATAGTAGATATGCTTTGCCACTGGCGCTACGTTCTAGACAATATCTTTGGAAAAGTAAAAGCAGTAAGCTGTCTGGGGGCTACTCACATCAAAGAACGTATAGATGAACATGGAAATGCCTATAAATGTACTGCTGACGATTCAGCCTATGCTACTTTTGAATTAGAAGGTGGAGTAATAGCGCACTTCAATTCTTCATGGGCAGTAAGAGTTAGAAGAGATGACTTACTCACCATTCAGGTAGATGGTACAAAAGGTTCGGCAGTAGCCGGTTTACGCGAGGTCTATACACAACACTATGGCAACACCCCCCGGCCTGTTTGGAATCCCGATATAGAGCAGCCCATAGATTTTATGGGCGGATGGTTAAAAATGCCTGAACAGGAATTTTATGATAATGCTTTCAAAGCTCAATGGGAATTATTTCTTAAACATGTGGTAAATGATGAGCCATTCCCGTGGACCTTGAAAGAAGGTGCAAAAGGAGTGCAATTAGCAGAAGCCGGTTTGGATAGCTGGCAACGCAAATCATGGGTACAAATAGACGATTTGTAAATTGACAAATGACCTGATAAATGAAAAAAGTAGCATTAATAACCGGAGGTAGCAGGGGTATAGGATTGGGGATTGCAGAATGCCTGGCAAAAAACGGTTTTGACCTGGCTATCAATGGCGTTCGTCCCGAGGATCAAGTAAAGCCGATATTGAATCAATTAAAACAATATGGCAATGAAGTTATCTATTGTAAGGGCAACATTGCCGAAGTGGCCGACCGGGGTCATATCATTGCAAAAATTAAGTCGACATTTGGCAAATTACACGTGTTGGTAAATAATGCAGGTGTAGCACCTAAAGAACGTAATGATATTTTGCAAGCGAGCGAAGAAAGTTTTGAATATGTAATGAAAATAAATCTGCAAGGTCCGTATTTTCTTACTCAGCAGATAGCTAATTGGATGATAGAACAGAAAAACGCCGACCCTGATTATTGGGGAACCATTATCAACATCACTTCCATTTCTGCCACAGTAGCCTCTATTAACAGAGGAGAGTATTGTGTTTCTAAAGCGGGGTTAGGAATGGTAACAAAACTATTTGCTGCGCGACTTGGCGAATTTGACTTACCCGTTTATGAAGTTAGGCCAGGAATAATCAAAACAGACATGACAGCAGGCGTTCAGGAAAAGTACGATAAGCTTTTTGCTGAAGGACTGGCGGTACAGAAAAGATGGGGTAACCCGGAAGATATTGGAAAGGTAGTAGCATCGCTAAGTAGGGGAGATATGCCTTATAGCACCGGTAGCGTAATAATGGTAGATGGTGGCTTGACTGTACAAAGACTGTAAACAGGATTGAATGGGATAAGGAATAAATAATGAATGAATACAGAAACCCAAAACCATGAAAAAAATTAAACACAAAAGCTGGAAAGTAATCTGTATAACAGCAATAATATTAGCAATAGTTACATTTACGCCTTTGGTAATACCTTACAGTCAATCTCGACCCATGCTTGGTAATTTACCCTACACTTTATGGATGGGTATATTAATTTACATTATATTGGTTATATTGACTTTTATTGGTACACGAGTATATCCGGACAACGATAAATCTACTGACTCATGAGCACCTGGTTTATTATTTTTGGAGTCATTTACATCATCATTCTAGCTTTTATCGGCCTTCGCTCATGGCAGCGAACTAAGAGTGCCGAAGATTATATTTTAGGTGGCTCAAGGCTAGGCACTTTAATTGGCATGATGACCTTTGCGGCTACACTGTTCAGTACATTTACCTTGATGGGTATGCCTGATTTTTTCCGTACTCATGGCATTGGTGCCTGGATTTTTCTGGCCATTAGCGATGCCGCAATGTTCTTTTTCATCTTATGGTTTGGTTACCATTTGCGAAAGCGGGCACGAGAAGGTAGCTACCAAGGCGTAGCAGGCTTAATGAGCAATTTATACAAAACAAAGTGGGCCGGTTACGTTTACTTTGTTGGCGTTTTTTTATTCCTGGTGCCTTATGTAGCCATTCAAATAAGGGGCATAGCAATTTTCCTCAATGCTGTTTTTCCCGAAGCTTTGCCGGCTTGGGGTTGGTCCACTTTAATTGTTGTTTTAATGCTAAGCTATAGCGAAATAGGTGGATTAAGGGCAATTATCTATAATGATGTAATACAAGGAACCATATTATTGCTGGTACTGTGGGTAATTGCCATTGGTTGCGTTCAATCTTTTGGCTCCGTTAGCAACTTATTTGCTGAGGTGAAAGCATTTAACCCTGAATTACTTTCTGTTCCCGGGCCTCAAGGATTACTTACTACCCAATTTCTATTTGCCTCTTTTCTGGCTATTGTACTGATTCCCGTTACCCAACCGCAAGTTACTACTCGATTGGTAATTATGCGTAGCAATAAAACGCTACACAGTATGGCGGTAGGCTTAGGAATTTTTGCATTTTTGGTATTATTGCCTACCATAGCAATAGGCTTATATGGGGCTCTAAATTATACTGGTAATACCAGCAGCGAATTTTTAAGCGGAGTGTTGCTTTATGAACAGTTGGATTGGATCGCCGCCATAGTTATCATTGGGCTACTAGCAGCAGCAACTTCTACGGCAGATTCTCAAATTTTTGCTCTTGGTTCCGAGTTGCGCTCCATGCTTAAAGTTAAGGAAGAGCACAAAATGAAATACACACGATTTACCATTTTGTTCTTTGCAGTAGCGGCTTTAGTATTTTCAGTGTTGAGCAGTGACCAATTGGTATTGCTGGCCCGGGTAAGTTTTGCAGGTACTTCTATTTTAGCACCGTTAATATTAAGTGGCATCTTTCATAAAAAGCAACCACCCGTGTGGATTCTACCTTTTACTGCTTTAGGAGTAGGCCTTTTTATACTAAGCCTGACAGGAATAATTCCATCAACTTATTCAGGCATTCGGTTAGAAATTTTGATATTATTCACATTGTTTTCTTTAATGGCTCTTAGCTTTTTCAGGAAGAAATAAATGAAGTGTTTGTTATTAAATTATGCAATTCGTGAATTTCAGCTCAATATGATGCAGCGTTAATTAATTAGATTCCCTCTTGCTTCACTTAATTCCTTCCAATTTACTAGATAACCTGATAATCATATTTTACTTTGTTTAACTAAAACCATGACAAATAAGTCGGATTATCGAACAGCAACATCATTTTGCCTTGTTCCCCTTTTTCATTAATTTTAAAATAAATATTTTAACCCATCCCAAAAATTATGAACAGTAGAAAATTTATTGCCAGTGGCAGCATGGCTGCTACAGCATTTACTATTGTACCCAGTCATGTAATAGGCGGTTCAGGTTTTAAAGCTCCCAGCGATGCTATTAAGAAGATTCATACATTTATAACGATTGCAATAGATAAAGAACATTTTTTTTCACGCGTTTACACAGTCTTGATGTGAGTCAATTAATGTATTGCATTAGGTATGTAAATTAATATAAATATTTTGGAGATAAGGAATTATGATTTTTGCAGGTCTTGATAGTAAAGAATATATTGTAAAGAAAGGTATAGGCAATTTAGAAGAGACTTACAAACACATGTTACTTGTGGATGAATTTTTACAAAAATTGTATAAAAAAGAAAAAATAGTTGGTTTTGAATACCGAGTATTCAAGAGTACAGAAGATGCGTATGA
>Ga0207419_1002099_pt1 | contig 13612 bp, 13 predicted proteins | sample ElkSloMetagenome_4_FD_184723 | JGI IMG/M metagenome (GOLD analysis project Ga0207419, IMG submission 184723) | Hot spring microbial communities from Elkhorn Slough, Monterey Bay, USA - MD2A (version 2) | ecosystem: Environmental > Aquatic > Marine > Intertidal zone > Estuary: Microbial mat ... | reverse complement strand
AGACTGGAAATGTGTGTATCTGCTACATGGGCGATGGTGCTGTAAGACAAGGTTCTTTTCACGAGACTTTTAATATGGCCATGTCTTGGAAATTGCCTGTGATCTTCGCAATTGAAAACAATGGTTATGCTATGGGTACTTCTGTGCAGAGAACCTCAAATGTAACAGACCTTTATAAATTGGGTTCGGCTTATGATATGCCTTCTTACCCTGTAGATGCAATGCGTGTTGATGAAGTACACACTTCAGTAGCTGAAGCTGCGGAAAGAGCAAGGGCAGGTAACGGTCCAACCCTATTAGAGTTTAGGACCTACAGATACAAAGGGCACTCGATGTCTGATCCAGCAAAGTACAGAACCAAAGAAGAACTTGCAGACTACAAAAATCAAGATCCTATTGAGCAGGTTAAGTCTAAGATACTTGAGTTAGGACATGCCAAGGAAGAAGACCTTAAGGCAAAAGACAAAGAGATAAAGCAAATTGTGGCAGACTCTGTAAAATTTGCAGAAGAAGCGCCATATCCAGATCCTTCTGAAATATATAAAGACATATACATTCAAGAAGATTATCCTTTTACTACAAACTAAGCAGTTTGTGTATTGATCATTGATGAGGGCTTAAAATTGCTTTTTAAGCCCTTTTTTATTTTCCTTCAGCATTCTTTGACTCATTATTAAAGGCTGTTAGGTTAAAATTAATAGGTCAGTACTTTAAATTAAGAATTATTGTTTATTTTTGCAGCCTAAAAATTATTCCAATGGCAAAGAAAAATAAGACGGCAACGAAAAAATCTTCAGGGAAAAAAGCAGAGGATACCAAATTATACGAAAGCCCCGAAGTTTTACAGGAACAAATAAATAAGACCCAAGAATTTGCTGATAAAAACAAAAATTTATTAGCAGGAGTGCTTACCGTAGCCGTATTGATCATCGGCGGTATTTTTTGGTATCAGTGGTACGTCAATAAGCAAGATGTAACAGCGCAAGAGCAATTATTTCCTGCTGTATTTTATTTTGAAAAAGACTCACTTGTTAAGGCACTAGATGGTGATGGAAATTATACAGACGGCTTTGTTGCTATAAGCGAAGACTACAGCATGACAGACGCTGGAAATCTTGCCAAGTTTTATGCGGGTGCGAGCTACCTTAAGTTGGGCGAGTATGATTTAGCCGTTCAATATCTTTCTGACTTTAGTAGCGATGATTACTTAGTACAAGCACGTGCCTATTGTTTATTGGGAGATGCTTACATGGAGAAAGATCAAGTAGGTGAGGCCATTACTCAGTACAAAAAGGCAACAGAGCACTATCCCAACAAAGAGTTTACTCCAGTATATTTAATGAAATTAGCTGTTGCTTATGAAATGTCTGGAGATGAGGCCTCTGCCATTATGATCTATGAAAAAATCATTGAGGAGTATCCTAATGCACAGGAGATAAATAATGCTAAAAAATATTTAGCAAAGTTACAGTAATATCTTTTGAAAAGAGAACTTAAATGAAAGCCCTGCATATTGTTGTAGGGCTTTTTTATTGGGATCATAGCCTTTTTAGCAGCTTTCTATAAAGATTGAAGAAATGAGGCGACTTTGCTTGCTTGAAGCGTAGAGCTTGTGCGCAAACGTGAATCGGATTGTGCCACAAACCCTCGTTTCTGTGCGAAATGACGTCAAAGCATTTATAGTCATGGCAGCCTTTATCTGTCTAAAGACGCCAGCACATTGCCTACCATTTCTCCAATTTTACTTGGCTCTAGCCACCTTGTTACAATTACTAAATCGTTTTGTTTATCTACCACTATAAAGTTGCCACCAAAGCCAGCTGCATAAAAAATATCTGTATCATCTACTTGTTCCCACTTTCTACTGCCTTTATTCAGCCACCACATGTATCCATAGCTTTCATTTGCTTTAGAAGAAGTGGTTGCTTTTTCTATCCAATCCTTAGAGATCAACTGTACACCATTCCATTTTCCATCTCTTAAAAATAGTAGGCCAAAACGAGCGTGGTCTAAAGTGTTGATGAATACGCCGCCACCCGAGTGGCCACCACCACTTACAGACTGCATCTTAAGGCCATCAACTAAAACAAATGAATTTTCATAACCGAACCAGCGCCAGGTAGGAGAGGCGCCTATAGGGTCCATTATCCTTTCTTTTAGTACTTGGGGCAAAGGTTTTCTCCAAACATGTAAAAGAGAATAAGCCAAAATATTGACTCTTACATCATTATACTCGAAAACCGATCCGGGAGTATTTAAGCCTCTATTTTTCCAGTCGTCTATGTCGCCTTCTCTCGGGGGGCGGTCGGCCCAGTCTTTCATGCCAAAAAGCTCACCGCTCCAATCAGAAGATTGCGTTAAAAGATGCTCCCAATTGATTTGGCTGTTGTGCCTGCCTGCAAAAGTGCCATCCCAAACGTATTCCTTTACTGAATCTGTTAATGAGGATATAAGGCCGGTATCCCAAGCCAAACCAGCCACTGTGGATAAGTAGCTTTTGGTTACGCTAAATGTCATGTCCACTCTTTCAACATCTCCCCAAGAAGCAACGATGTATCCATTTTTTAAAACTACTCCCGCAGGGCCACCTCTTTCTTTAACAGGCCCTGCCAAATAATGAAAAGGTTCTCTTTCAAAGCCCTTTAAGATTGCTTGCTTAAGATCTTTAGAGCCTGAATATTCGTTGTCTTCTGCAAATTGTATCGCTTTTTTTAAGCCATTGGTGCTAAAGCCGGCTTCTGAAGCTTCTATTCTTTTCCACTCATTCTTTGAAGGATAATAGATACTTTGGGCACTTACACATAGCCCGTTCAACAATGCAATGATAAAAAATGATAAGATTTTCAGTTTCATGCTTTCGATTTAACTAATACACATGTTTAATTTATTCCTATGAGGAGGCATTGTTTCGAACCAATAAAACAGGGAAAAAACTTTGCGAACCAGCTTTTGGAATAACATTATTGAATTTTTCTGCGCTTATTTAATTGATTGTTAAGGTAATGGAACCTGTCAAGTATTTAAAAAAGGGTTCTTTTGACATAAGTTTTTAATTTGCCCAAAGAGCCCTATTTCTATTAAAATAAAAATGTGGAATCACTCTTTATTGAAGAATATCTTCAATGGCCTTTAGTTCTTCCTTGGAAAAATCAAGATTTTTCAAACAGTTTACACTATCTTCTAACTGCTTTACAGAACTAGTACCGATCAATACCGAAGTGATTCTTTGATCTTTTAAGATCCAGCTTAATGCCATTTGTGCCATGCTTTGACCTCTAGCAGAGGCAATTTCATTAAGCTTTCTCACTTTTTCTACATTCTCTACTGAGACCTGATCTTTTTGTAAAAATCCCCAAGATTTGGCCGCGCGCGAATCTTTAGGAATCCCTTTGAGGTATTTGTTGGTAAGCAAACCTTGCTCTAGAGGCGAAAAAGGAATGCAACCTATGCCTTCTTGCTCTAAAACATCTAGTAATCCGTCTTCGACCCAACGATCAAACATAGAATACCTGGGTTGATGTATTAAACACGGCGTACCGAGTTCTTTTAAGATTTTTACGGCTTGCTTGGTTTGTTCGGGTGTGTAGCTAGAAATACCCACATAAAGCGCTTTGCCTTGTTTTACTATGCTATCCAATGCCCCCATGGTTTCTTCTAATGGTGTATCAGGATCTGGTCTGTGCGAGTAAAAAATATCTACATATTCAAGCCCCATTCGTTTAAGACTTTGATCTAAGCTAGCAATCAAATATTTTCTAGACCCCCATTCGCCATAAGGCCCCGGCCACATTCTGTATCCGGCTTTACTAGATATAATGAGTTCATCTCTGTAAATACCTAAATCTTGCTTGAGCATTTTGCCGAAATTTTCTTCAGCAGATCCGGGGGGCGGGCCATAGTTGTTGGCAAGGTCAAAATGGGTAATGCCCATATCAAAAGCCCTTAGGGCCATATCACGGCCGTTTTCGTAACTGTCTACACCACCGAAATTATGCCATAGACCTAAAGAAACCGCCGGTAGCATTAAGCCACTATTACCACATCTGTTGTAAGGTATTTGTTCGTACCTGTCTTTCGCTGCTTGGTAATTTCTCATTTTCTTATGTTTATCTTCTTGTGAGTGATTGAATTAATTCGGTATGTTGTGGGTATTCTTGCAGCAATTTATCCCTTTTTGCGAGTTCAAAATCCTCAAAATCAAAACCGGGCGAAACGGTACACCCTACTAAAGCAAAGCCACCTGTTTTTACATTAATTCTTGAGCCAAACCAAAAATCATGAGGTACTACTGCTTGAAAGGCCTCGCCTTTTTCAACATTACTTCCTAATGTGATCTCGAAATACTCCTTCCCCTTAAAAGCGTAAACCGTAAGAGGGCTGCCAGCATAAAAATGCCACATTTCATCAGAAGCGATTCTGTGCAAAGAGGAGAAATCGTCTTGTGTAATTAAAAAGTAGATGCCAGTTGCTAGGGATCTATCGCCATTGTAGCGACTTGGTAAATGAGCTTGTTTTACGATTTCATTACATTTGTACGTTTCGACAAAAAAACCTCCTTCAGGATGTTTGGTCATACCAAATTTATTGATCCAGTATTCTGCTTCCCCCGTTTTTCCCATAAGAACTTAAAGATTTAACTGCTTGGTTTTATATGTACGCAATTTATTAAAACTTTGCAATTAGCAGAATTTTATAAGGTATAATTCTGAATTTAACTTATAGTTTTTGGATATTTATTTTTTTTCAGAAGTATCTTGAGTTAAGATGCAGTTCTGATGAAAGTAGATTTGCCGAAAATTTTTCTAGCCTAACGGATGTGCATTGTTGTAAAAAATAATTAGCTTTAATAATAGGCTGTATAATTACTTTGTAGGTATTTTTTGAAATTTATCAATCTTGTATTAAATTTCATTTAACAACGCTAAAAAATACTTCTCTAAACAATTGTTGCTTACATCTAATTAAATAATTAGGAGATTTATAATTAAATTGAAAAGCTTTAAGTTCATTTTCAATTTTTTAGCCTATACAGATAAACATTTTTGAATCCTCTGACAACACAACATTTTAATTATTTACCACAAAATTTGTATTCGTAAAAATTTACACTACCATCATGAAAAACTCCAGCATTGCATTGTTTCTGGTAATCACATTTCTTGCTAGTTGCAACAGTTCAAAAGATTACCTCATTGAGTCAGACTATAGCTATCATGGCAAATTTAGAAAGTACAAGACCTTTACATTTGTTGATCAGGGAGACAACAGCGAGAATCCTGAGGTATTCAATCCTATTATTGAGGATGCCATCAAATACAGAATGAAGCTACAAGGATACAAATACACAGAAAGAAAGCCCAACCTACTGGTATCTTATAGAATGTTTTTTGAGGATTTTGGTTTTATGGGTTACAATCAGCCTGACATTGAGGCTTGGGCAAAAAGGGAAAACATAGACGAAGACTACGATCCAATCGAGTACGAATTGAGAAAAGGTACATTATTAGTGCTTTTACACGACCGCAAGAAAAGAAGGGTAATTTGGCAAGGTTATGCCTCGGGTGTTTTTGGCAATAAAGACTTTAACAATGATCGCTATCTAAAGAGAGCAGTTCGTTCTATATATGACCAATATCGTTTCTTTGCAGAAGGTTACATGGTAAAGAATTTAGATTGACATAACATATTTTATTTAAAATGAGCGTTTAAGGTAGTTTCTTTAGACGCTCATTTTTTTTGTTCAGAGGTTTATCTTTTTAAATTAGAGCTTTGTTTTCAGTACCAATGTTTAGCATATTGAACCTAAAGCGAGGATATATAAGTGCACGAAAAAAAGCTTCTTCCTGAAAAGTACTACCACACCTATTACCACCACCTATTATCTGTTATAGAAAGCAAATACCTTGGCTTACTATCAGATAAAGAATTGTATTATATTGAGCAGTTTAAAAATCTCTCTACAGATGCTCAGTGCCTTTATCTAAGATTACAGAACCGAAAGGGCAAATATTTTAGATTTAGCAAGTTTGTATATCCCGAAATAAGCTACATACAACAGCGCTTGCAAGAACTGATAAAAAAGGGATTTTCTGAGACAGTAGGGCCTCACGAAGACGAAGTAGAGGATATCTTGCAATTGTATACCCGGGGCGAATTGCTCTCCCTCTTGGCATACTTCGATTTTCCTAAGCGAGGTTTAAGTACGCTTTATAAGGCTGCTTTGGTTCAGTACCTTGCACATAACCTACCCGAACAGGAACTATGGCAAATTTTTAGAGAAGAGCCTATTATAAAGCAAAATTTTGTGGATGAGGCACTTATGTTGCAGTTCCTTTATTTTGGCTCACTCGATATGGACATGAGCCAATTTGTAATTCGCGACATTGGCAACTTAAAATTTGAGAAAGTGGATGAGTCGCGCTTGACCGCCACTTTTGAGAATAGGCAAGAAGCGGAAGATAAACTGCTGATGGCTTTGGCTTACAAGTATTTTAAAGCATTGAGAAACACAGAGACGCCGCTAGATTATTTCGAACTTTTACAAACATGGCTTTCTAACCTTCCTGCTTTGAGTTTGCCGGCCGAACCTTTATTAGACAGATTGATCATACGTAGTGGGCAGTTTTTAGAACAAGCAAGATGCCCAGAAGAAGCCTTACTCATTTACGCTAAAACTAAAAAGGCACCTGCCCGAGAACGCCGTGTGAGAATACTTAAAAAATTAGGCCATAATCAAGAGGCGGTAGATTTATGCTTAGAGATCATCAATGCGCCCGAAAATGCCAATGAAAAATACTTTGCCAAAGATTTTATAGATAAAGTAGGCTCAGGCAAGCGATTGGTCAAAAGCACAACGCAATTTCAAAAACAGGCTGAAGTAATTTCTATAGACCAAGCGTGGCAGTATAATGTAGAAATGGGTGTTTTAGAATGGTTTGAAAAAAAAGGTATGCAAGGTTTTTTTGCTGAAAACTTTATCTGGAGGACCTTGTGGGGGCTTTTGTTTTGGGATATCGTTTTTGATGAGGAACACACCGGACTGCATCATCCTTTTCAGAGAAGCCCCGACGATTTATTTACCGAAAACTTTTTATTACTTAGGGCAGGGGCAATACAAGACAGATTGGGGCTATTACAGCAAGCCAAAAAATGTAAACACTATCTGAAAAATACTTTTCAGGAAAAATACGGAATAGTCAATCCACTTATTGGTTGGTTCGAAGACCTTTGGCCCATGTTAGAATATATGCTTAACAAAGTACCCATTTGTAAGCTGGAGAAAACACTGCTTACAATGTGCAAAAACCTAAAAGACAATTCTAAAGGCTTTCCAGATTTGTTGGTTTGGGATGAGCAAGACTATTGCTTTGTAGAGGTAAAATCTCCCAATGATACCCTCTCGGCCCAACAGCTTTTTTGGTTAGAGCAATTTAAGGAAGAGGGCATAAATGCCAAATTAGTAAACGTAAAGTGGAAGTAGAAAAACTGCCCACGAATTGGTTCGTGGGCGAAAAATATCATCAAAACTCTTCTGTTTTAGAAAAGAAGAAACTGCCTTCAATCGCAGCGTTCTCGTCAGAGTCAGAACCGTGTATGGCATTCGCTTCTATAGATTTTGCGAATAACTTTCTCACAGTGCCTTCTTCAGCTTCAGCCGGATTGGTAGCCCCGATAAACTTTCTGAAATCAGCCACTGCATTGTCCTTTTCAAGGATCATTGCCATAATAGGCCCTGAGCTCATATAGTTGCAAAGGTCTTTATGAAACGGGCGCTCTTTGTGCACAGCATAAAACTGCCCTGCGCGCTCTTGAGTAAGTTTAGTAACCTTGGCAGCTACTATCCTAAAACCTGCTTCTTCTATCATCTTTACAATAGCGCCACAATTCCCTTCGCCGAAAGCATCAGGTTTGATCATAGTAAATGTTCTGTTACTTGCCATAGTGTTTTGTTTTTTGGTGAGATATTATGCCTGCAAAGCTAGGAGAATTATTGAATAATTCTTGAAGATTAGGTTTTAAAAATTATTTAAATTCATGAATTTAGCGCATTCAATATCGGCTGGGTTTTGAGTTGGCTATTATTGTAGCCAATATATAAGCTTACTAATTAGAAAAGGGTATACTAACTAAATGTGCTTATTTAAATTTTACAATTGCTGAGATGAAAATTGGAATTATTAGGGAAGGGAAAATACCGGTAGACAAACGTGTTGCATTAACTCCTGAACAATGCGCCTTGGTTACAGAAAAATTTCCTGAAGTTGAGATATACGTGCAGAAGAGTCCGATCAGGTGTTATAAAGACTCTGAGTATGCAAAACAAGGCATAGAAGTCGTGGAAGATGTATCTCACTGCGACGTGCTATTTGGCATAAAAGAAGTACCCATTGAGGACCTGATTGCCAAGAAACATTATTTCTTTTTCTCGCATACCATAAAGAAGCAATCGTATAATCGCGATCTGCTCATTTCTATCTTAAACAATAGAATAGAACTTACTGATTACGAAACACTTACAGATGCTAAGAACCAAAGGGTTATTGCCTTCGGACGCTATGCTGGTTTGGTGGGGGCCTACAATGGCATTAGGGCCTGGGGCTTAAGAAATAACACTTTTGAGCTAAAACCTGCCCATAAATGCTTCGATTTAGAAGAGGTGAAGGGCGAGTTTGCCAAGGTATCATTGGGCAATACCAAAATCATACTTACAGGGGGCGGTAGGGTAGCCCAAGGAGCTATGGAGATTTTAGATGGCATGCAAATTAAAAAAGTGAATAATACTGATTTTCTTAATAAGAAATTTGACTCAGCAGTATATACCCAACTAGAAGTAAACGCTTACAACAAACACAAAGAAGGTAAGCGATTTAACTTAAAGCACTTTTTTGAGAATCCCGAAGAATATGAAGGCGATTTTTTAAAATATGCCCAAAATGGTGACTTACTTATAGCCGGAGCCTATTGGGATCCTGCCGCTCCAGTACTCTTTACCAGAGAAGATGCACGGCAACCAGCATTTTCTGTTAAGGTAGTGGCCGATATCACCTGCGATATCGATGGTTCTATTCCATCTACAAGAAAGCCCTCATCTATAGATAATCCTTTTTACGATTATAATAAAGAAGGCGAACAGGTGGTGCCAGCATTTTCGTCGGTCAATAATATTACCGTTATGGCAGTAGATAACCTGCCCAATGAGCTGCCAAGAGATGCCTCTAATGCCTTTGGTACTATGCTGATAGAACACGTACTGCCCGAGTTGTTTAAAAAGAAAAGTACAGGTATGATAGAAAGGGCCACCATTGCCAAAGAAGGTAAGCTTACCGAAGAATACTTGTATTTAAAAGATTACGTGAGTGGTAGCGAATAAAGCTTGTTAGGTTCTTTATAGAATTGACAAGAAAACTGAACCATGTTTAGTTTAGTTATAAATCTATGCAGAATCTTAAGAAAAGATTAAATGCAAGCATTCTGTTATTTTGCTTTGTGCATCTGCCTTTTTCTTGTTCGGTTGATTGTGGGCCTTTTGAGCTTTTAGAATCTACGATTACGGTGATAAATGCAACAATAGGTAGTGCTAAAGAGGGGAGCTTCCAGCAAAATACCTCAAGTATTTACTCTGAGGCAGCAGTTAGGGTTTTTATAAGTGATATGGAGTACAGCGAGCTGGCACTGCAAAACATTGGCCTTATTAATAGTGCCATGGCCTGCAGTCCACCTAAGCCGGAACCTACCCAAAAAATTAGTAAGGTAGAGATCAGCTCTAGTAAAGCAATTTATATCCAAGATAAAACCTATGAGGCAATACAGATGTGACCGAACTTTTTGAAGTAGTAGATTTTGATGCTCGCACTACTGTACTTGATTTTATAGCGAGACAAAACGAAGATTTATGGTTGTTTGGGTATTACGGTGCAGGTTTTATACTTCAACTGACCAATCAACCTGATAGTACAATGGATCAATCATTAAACTTTAAATTAGAGTTTTCTGATGGTAAGGTGCTTAATGCAGAAGTAGATAGATTTTTTGTGGAGGGTAAATAGTCTAGTCTTGTAAAGAATCAACATGAAAGATTTCATTTTTTCGGATTTAGATGGCGTACCAGTAGCTAATTTCACTCAGGCGCAAGCTAAGAAATTAGATAGGTATGGAAATTTGAAACACAGTAAGAATTGCCTATTAAATCTAAAAATACTGCAATTTTTGTTGGTAGTTCTCACTCTTTTTATTTCTACCGGTTGTGGAGGTACTTTTCAAGATGGTACAGAGCTTTTAGAAATAACTTCCCGCGAATGGCTTCCTGTTGGAGAACAAGTGATTTACAAGAACAGTAGAGGAGAAAGCCTTACTTTCAGCCTAATAGATTCTACTCGAACGCTAGAAAATCAGCTTTATGAAACTGACCCCGGCCTATTATTCGGTATCAACAAATATTACAAAGATACAGAGCAAATCGTTGAAAATTACCAATATGAAGACGTCCAAATAAAATACGAACTATCAATGGAAATGTCGAATGCAGGGAAAACTGAATTTTTAAAAGTATGGGTTCTGGATTATGCAGAAGATGATTTTTATGAGCTATCGGTCATCATTTGGCCTATGTATTACAACGAATTTACACTTGTAGACTCTGTGGTTTTAGGAGAGACTATTTTTTATGAAGTTGGCGAGCTAACATACAATGAAAGAAAATACTATTTTAAAAAACACCAAGGTTTGTTAGGTGTTGAAATAGCCAATGAACTTTGGATTTTAGAAAAGTAAATCAGAAGGCTAGGTGTATTACATAAATTTTTAGTTTACAGAACACAAAATATATAATGTTGTTTATCTAGGATTGCAAAATCCGAAAAACATATTTTATTACACTAGCCTTCCCACATATCTGTAAGACTAACTTGTAGACATCTCCGCAAAGTACTTATAAAAGTAAGGTATGGTCTCTATGCCCTTCATAAAGTTGAAGACTCCGTAATGTTCATTGGGTGAGTGTATGGCGTCGCTATCTAAACCAAAGCCCATTAAAATGGAATCTAATCCTAGTTCTTGCTTAAACATGGCAACAATAGGAATACTGCCTCCGCCTCTAATCGGGACTGGTACCTTACCAAAGGTAGTTTCCATAGCTTTACTGGCTGCTTGGTAAGCTACAGAATCTGTAGGTACTACGGCAGGGATACCACCGTGGTGAGGCGTTACTTTTACAGAAACACTATTTGGCGCAATGGATACAAAGTGTTTGGTGAACAGCTCGGTAATTTCATCTGGATCCTGATCGGGTACCAAACGCATAGAAATCTTAGCATTGGCCTTGCTAGCAATTACCGTTTTGGCGCCCTCTTCCATATAACCTCCCCAAATGCCATTAACGTCTAAGGTTGGTCTTATAGAAACCCGTTCTGGAGTGGTAAAACCGGCTTCTCCCTCAATATCTTTTAGGCCTATATCCTTTTTAAATTGCTCTAAGCTAAATGGTGCTTTGGCAAGTTCGGCGCGTTCTTCTTCGCTCAATACAGCTACCTTGTCGTAAAAACCGGGTATGGTAATCTTACCATTCTCATCAACCAAAGAGGCAATCATTTTGGTAAGTACATTTATTGGATTGGGCACGGCACCGCCATATAGGCCCGAGTGCAAATCTCTATTGGGTCCGGTAACTTCTACTTCTACGTAACTCAAACCGCGCAAGCCTACGGTTATAGCGGGCACATCGTTGGCTATTATACCAGTATCAGAAATTAAGATAATATCTGCGGCAATTTTTTCCTTATTGTTTTTTACAAACCATTCTAAATGCTCAGAACCGATTTCTTCTTCGCCCTCTAACATAAACTTTACATTGCAGGGTACACCACCGTTTTGCATCATGGCCTCAAAAGCTTTTACATGCATGTAGGTTTGGCCTTTATCATCGCAGGCACCGCGTGCATAAATTTTACCATCTCTAATTTCAGGCTCAAAAGGCGGCGATTTCCACAAGTCCAGAGGGTCAGCGGGTTGTACATCATAATGGCCATAAACCAATACAGTTGGCAGGTCCTTATCAACTATTTTATCTGCATAAACTATGGGGTTCCCTGGAGTTTCGCATAATTCTGCATTTTCTGCGCCTGCTTCAATAAGTTTATCCTTAAGAAAATTGGCTGCTTTGATCACATCTGTTTTGTACTTTTTATCAGTGCTTACAGAAGGTATTCTAAGGAGTTCGAAAAGTTCTTCTAAAAATCGGTCTTTATTGGTCTCTAAAAAAGCTTGCATATAAGTTTTTGTTTTTTTTGAATGATCGATGTTTTTGCTCGGGCTTAAAAAGATAAAACTGACTGTAAAAATTCAATTTTAAAAAATAGGAAAAGCAAATATTACATTTTTGCTGTAAGTGCTTACACTGCGAAATATACAACTCAAGTACCTATAAAAAAAGAAAAGCCGCTTGTCAAAAGCGGCTTTTCAAAATAATCTAATTTCTTAATTATTACGTTCTAGGCATGGTTCTGTAAATGTAGTCCCAAAGGGGAGAAGACACACCAAATGCCCTGTCGTTTTCTTTGTAATGGTGTATACCATGATGTACCCACAGTACTTTAAACAAGTTTTTGGGCGGTCTAAAGGCATGTACAATATAATGTACTGCTAAATAGCTGGCATATCCAGACAAAAAGCCAGGTAAAAATGCATAAACATAATCACCGATCACAAACTGAATACCGTAAAAAAGTATGGTGGCCAAAATAACACTTACTAACGGTGGCATGGCCAGTCTAGCTTTGTCTTTGGGGTACTCATGGTGTACTCCATGAAATTTGTACTGTATTTCTTCTTTTAGTTTGGTAGTAGGCAACATATGGAACACGTGGCGATGCACATTATATTCGATCCAAGTAAAAAGTAAGAAACCAAACACGAATACACCAACTACTGTAAGTGGGTGTAGTGATGAGGCAGTAAAGCCCAAATACATTAAGTAGGCAGAGATCCCATAAAAAATAGTGAGTGGAATCGATATGTGCGTTCTAGTCAGGCTTTCGAGTAAAGGATTGTTGAAAATCTGCTTTTTACCCGAATTTTTTGGTTGAAATTTAGTTGCTTCCATGGATTAAAATTTTCAGAAAAAAATAATCTGAATTAAAAAAGTAATAATGCATCAAAATTAATATCCAAAAAGCAATAAGGCAATATTCTTTTAATAAGATAAGTAATGAAGTAGACGCTTTATTGGTCTACCTAATACCTTAGGTCATGAAAAAAATACATTTAGCTTTAAATTCAGTGGTATACATTTTTACTTTGTACCTAATAATAAGTGTCAAATAAAACTGAATTATGAATTTTACTAGAAACTATTTTTTCTGCTATTGCATCACTTGCTTTTTATTTTGGTCTTGAGAAGAAGATGAGGTGATCAGGCCAAAACCAACTATTGCCCCTCCGGTAAAATCATTGGAAGAAATTCCGCATAGAATGTTGGTAAGGGCTGAAAACCAGCTTGATATACGTTTGGAGGAAGGTTATTTGATCAATGCCCAGGTGTTTCTTACTACAGAAAAAGATACTACCCAACTTGCCGATTTTACCCCGCAATTGCCTAATAAGTTCTACCTTACAGCTA
>Ga0207419_1002098_pt1 | contig 13613 bp, 11 predicted proteins | sample ElkSloMetagenome_4_FD_184723 | JGI IMG/M metagenome (GOLD analysis project Ga0207419, IMG submission 184723) | Hot spring microbial communities from Elkhorn Slough, Monterey Bay, USA - MD2A (version 2) | ecosystem: Environmental > Aquatic > Marine > Intertidal zone > Estuary: Microbial mat ... | reverse complement strand
TCAATCAATGTTTTTGTTAAAACAGGCAAGAAAAAACCAAATGCACTCGGCAAAGTATATCACTATGATTTGTTTGGAAAACGCGAGTTCAAATACAATTTTTTAACAGACAATAGCCTTAAAGGCGTTCCGTTTGTTGAACTTCCAAACAAAGCCCCTGATTATTTTATGGTGCAGAAGAATTTTGAATTAGAAAATGAATATGAAAAAGGGTTCAAAACCTCAGAACTATTTCCGATAAACAGTCTTGGAATTGCGACAGCAAGAGATAAATTCACGATTCACCAAAGAAAGCTTGAAGTATCTTCTACTATTAATGAGTTTCTTACACTATCTGATGAGGAGTCACGAATTAAATTTAATTTGGGTAAGGACGCAAGAGATTGGAAAGTGAAGTACGCCAAGGCGGATTTAGAAAAGTTTTTTCCGGATAAAGGGACCTTTACTAAAATCGCATATCGACCATTTGATTATAAATGGACATATTATACAGGAGAGTCAAAAGGGTTTCATTGCTTTCCAAGGGGGGAGGTAATGAAAAACCTATTACATGACAACTTAGCTGTCAATCTTATTCGAAGGTCTAGAAGCAATAGTTTTATCCTTCCATTTATTACTAAGGAGATTGTAGATAAAAGTATCATATCAACATTAGACAATTCGAATACTTTTCCTCTCTATCTCTATCCAGCATCTAACAGACAACAAAGCATAGAGCATACGGCAGAGAGAAAGCCAAATCTAAACCCAGAAATTGTAAATCAAATTGCTGAGAAATTGGGCTTAACTTTTACCCACGAAAAAGAAACTAACGAAAACACTTTTGCCCCAATTGACATTTTAGATTACATCTATGCCGTTTTGCATTCGCCTACATACCGAGAGACATACAAAGAATTTCTAAAAATTGATTTTCCGAGAGTACCTTATCCAAAAGACCTAGACACGTTTTGGCAATTGGTAACATTAGGTAACGAACTACGCCAAATCCATTTATTGGAAAGCCCAAAAGTGGAGCAGTACATCACGCAATATCCCGTAGATGGCGATAATATCATTAGCCGTAAAATCACGAAATCAAGTCCTGGTTATGTGCCTGATAATAAAACACACGGTAAGGTCTATATCAACAACACGCAGTATTTTGACAAGGTACCATTAGTCGCTTGGGAGTTTTACATTGGCGGCTATCAACCCGCTCAAAAATGGCTTAAAGACCGTAAAACCCGTAAGTTGGAGTTTGAAGATATCTTGCACTACCAAAAAATAATAGTTGCTCTTAATGAAACCGATAGACTAATGAAGGCCATTGCCAAAATAGAAATAAAATAAAATACAAACGCTGTAGAAAAACATGGTAAATAAGGGAGGTCTCAGCGCAGCATGAAAATCGCATTTACTTGTTCAATCCCATCAGCTTTCTTCATCAAGTTCGTGGGGTCTATAATCCACCTTCCACTAACTATAAATTTACATTGATGCTTACCTGCGATGAGTGCTAGGCGATAGGTTCAATACCCGTTCTTTAGTTTTTCCAAACCTTACAACTTTGAGCTTAGAGCCTATGAGCAGAAAAAATCCAAAAAGCAAACCTATCAATTTGAAATCGTCTTTAAAATACCAATGCCGTTCAGTTTAAACTGCTTGTTATTTACACGTGTAATGTATAGGAAATGGGGGTGATTTGAGGCTTTTAAATATCAGCTTAAAGTCGTTTAGCCCAATATTCACAAGCTTTATCTAAAAGCGAATATACATTTTTAAAATCTGAATACTCCCCGTGGTACGGGTCTGGGACGGTATGATTTGAAGTGTCTTCATTGGTATTCAAAATCAGTTTCACCTTTTGCTCATCAGCCTTAGTTCTGGCCAAGGCTAAGATATTCTCATAGTTAGACTCGTCCATCACAAAAATGTGGTCAAAATCATCAAAATCCATAACTTTAAATTGCCGTCCCATTTGGGCTGAAATATCAATGCCATTTTCACGCCCCACTTTTATTGAACGTTGGTCTGGCGGGTCGCCTATATGATAATTGGATGTTCCTGCAGAGTCAACGTAGTATGTATTAGCATTAAGTTTAGATTGCATGATGCCTTGAGCCAAAGGCGAACGGCAAATGTTACCTAAACAAACCATCAAAATAGAGGTCATTGTTATGGTGTTTAAACGGTAAGTTTTTTAGCGAGGTCTTCTACGTATTTTCTAAATTGCTTATCGGTTGATGACAAGTTATCAACGGTTTTGCAGGCATGTAGTACTGTAGCATGGTCTCGTTTCCCTATCTGTGACCCTATGCTCGCCAAGGAGGCTTTGGTGTACTTTTTAGCAAAAAACATGGCCAATTGTCTTGCCTGTACAATATGGCGTTTTCTGGTTTTAGACTGTAGCGTACTAACATCCATTTGAAAATAGTCTGAAACCACCTTCTGGATATAATCAATGGAGACTTCGCGCTTGGTGTTCTTCACGAATTTTTCAACAACATCCTTAGCAAGATTAATTGTAATTTCCTTTTTGTTAAAAGAGGATTGGGCAATCAAACTTATAATGGCACCCTCCAATTCCCTAACATTCGTTTTTATATGCTTGGCCACATACTCTACAATATCACCGGGCATTTCAACGCCGTCCCGGTATAGCTTATTTTTAAGTATTGAAACACGGGTCTCAAAATCTGGACTTTGCAGCTCGGCTGAAAGTCCCCATTTAAATCGCGAGAGTAAACGCTGCTCAATATCCTGCATGTCCACCGGAGCTTTATCGCTGGTTAGGATTACCTGCTTACCGTTTTGGTGCAAATGGTTGAAGATGTGGAAAAAAACATCCTGCGTACCAGACTTTCCAGATAGAAATTGCACATCATCTATTATAAGGACATCGATAATTTGATAGAAATGTATAAAATCGTTTCTATTGTTTTTCTTTACAGAATCAATATACTGTTGGGTAAACTTTTCCGCAGAAATATAGAGTACTGTCTTTTCAGGATACTTATCCTTAATATCAACCCCAATGGCATGTGCCAAGTGGGTTTTGCCCAAACCAACGCCACCAAAAACCATTAGTGGGTTAAAAGACGTTCCTCCGGGTTTGTTGGCCACCGCCAAACCGGCGTTTCTGGCCAATCTGTTGGAGTCGCCCTCAAGAAAATTCTCAAACGTATAGTTTGGATTGAGTTGCGACTCAATCTTAACGTTGCGAATGCCAGGTATCACAAAGGGATTTCTAAGCTCTGGGCTTTTGTTGTTTAAGGGAACGTCAACATCTTGTGATTTTAACGCCGTACGATTAGAGCTGGGAATCTTCTCGGTAAACGGTTGTTTGTTACCGTAGGTATTCTCCATTTTAATAACATATACCAATTTGGCAGTGGCGCCTAATTCTTTAGTAAGCGCAACTTTAAGGATTTTAACGTAATGTTCCTCAAGCCACTCGTAGAAAAATTTACTGGGCACTTGTATGCTGAGCGCATTTTCGGTAAGCTTAACCGCTACAATTGGTTCGAACCACGTTTTGTAGGCTTGGGGTTGAATATTATCTTTTATAAATGATAGACAATTATTCCAAACCGATTGCGCAGTTACCTCCATTGTAAAGATTAAATTTTGATTTATTGAATTAGTTAGTCGGCAAAAAAAAGAGAAATCTGAGTTTCTCTTGAATCATTTTACATGACAAATATGTGAACAAATTTCTTAATAAAAAAACTAAAGAATGTAGATTTTTCGGAAATTTTTCCCCATGTTTAAAACGTTTTGAAGTTACAAAAAAATACCTAACCACTATGCCAAAATCCATAAATTTTGACGAAATAGAATTTCGTGTACGCTACGCAGAGACTGATAAAATGGGAGTTGTCTATCATGGCAATTACGCTCAATATTTTGAAATGGGTCGTACCGAATGGCTTCGTCAATTTGGATTTTCCTACAAACAAATGGAAGATGACGGCATCATGCTTCCGGTTGTCTCTCTAAAGGTAAATTATCACAAACCAGCCCGGTACGATGACCTACTTAAAGTAAAGACCGAGGTCGTAAAAAAACCAACTGCAAAAATTGAATTTGACTATAAAATTTTAAATGAAAAAGATGAAATGTTAACCTCTGGGAGTTCGGTTTTGGTATTTTTTGATAAAATAAAGAATCGGCCTACAAGATGTCCTCAATATATTTTAGACAAATTGAACTTTTAATCCTTTAACTGTTTTACATCCACTTCATAAATACGGTCTAATACATCAAAAACAGCCTTACTGTCTTTTTTTCGAACTTGAATTTTAATCGCGCAACTTAGCTCTAATTCCTGTGCCAGTATATCAAGATTTTTTTCCTTGATGATGCGCATTACCTTATTCATATTTTTGTAATCGAAGGAAATTAGATATTTAACCTTAACCGTGCGCCTCACAATTTTGGAATGTTCCAAAGCCAATTGCGAGGTTGATTTATAAGCATTGATCAAACCGCTAACGCCTAGTTTTGTTCCACCAAAATACCTAATGATCACAATCAAAATATCGGTAACATTAAACGATTGTATCTGTCCGTAAATTGGCATGCCCGCGCTATTGTTGGGTTCGCCGTCATCATTAACCCTGTAGGTGATGTTTTTTTCGGTTTTTCCTATTTGGTAAGCGTAACAAAAGTGTCCGGCCTTTGGGTGTTTCGATTTTAATTCTGAAATGATCGTATCCAACTGAAGTTCTGATGTAAAAGGAAAAGCATAACCAATAAACTTACTGTTTTTGTCCTTAAATACAACTTCGGTTGAAGGTTTTGAGATGGTCTTGTACGTATCCTGCATTTATGCAAAAGTAACCAATGCTATTGAGATGATAGCAAGTGCGATACCCAGCCAGTTGGTTTTTGAAATGGTTTCCTTAAAGACCAATAAGCCAATGAGCGTGGTTAACATCACGATGGCCACGTTGTTTACCGTGAATATCACCGAGCTTTCCAAGCTTTCGTGATCCAAGGCTTTTAAAACATAATAGATGGAGAGGTAATTGACAATGCCCAGACAGGTACCTCCAAATAAAATTTTCAATCGGTCTTTTGCCTTTGAGGGCTGGGCGTCTTCAATCGGTAATTGTGCTTTGCTAAAAATGCGGTTGTAGGCAATTAGGCCAATGCCAATTAAAAACGCAAAGGCAAATACAGTTGCCGAAAATATGGGGATTCCATTTTCAGGAAGATATGTGGTTTCAATATATTTAATGGAAGTGTCTATAATACCTGAACCAAAAAATAAAATAATCGGAAGCCATAATCCCTTAGTAATGTTTTTTGTGGTTTTTGGATTTTTTGACGTAAGATATACCGCAATAAGCGCCAGGGCTATACCAAACACTTTTTGAAACCCCATGGATTCATTGTAGGCATAGAACCCAAAAATAACGGGAATGATAACGCTCATTTTTGATGCCACAGAAGCTACCGAAAGCCCATTGCGCTGGGAGGTTAATGCCATAACGTTAAAAATGGAAATGAACATGAAGCCCAGTAAAACCGCTCCCAAAAACCAATCTGAATTCATGATTTCACCTAAGTTGATGTTGCCGTCGTAGGCAAAAACACCACAAAGACCCGCTACTACGTAATTAACTACAATAGCATGAAGCGTATTGATATTGAATTTGGAGAATAGCTTAAAAACAATAAAAATAAGCGTTGAGGCCGCTATGCTGAGTAATAAATAAATCAAAAGAGGTCTTTTTTAAGGTCGAACAATTGTACGATATCTTCTGTTTGTTCATTAAGGTTCCAAACCCGTATCCCCAATGTCTTGGCGGTTTCGGTATTTTCAAAAGTGTCATCTATAAACAAACATTCGTGTGCCTTGAGATTGTTCTCCTTAAGTACGTATTCGTAAATATCACGATTGGGTTTTCGCAAATTGATCTCATGGCTTAGGTAGAAGGCATCAAACTGCGATTTAAATTCCTCATAAAAGGAGATGTGCCTTTTTATCCATGAAATGTGCAAATCGTTGGTATTACTCAATAAAATGAGCTTGTAGGTGTTCTTTGCAGAAAGTGACTTTATAAACTCAAGTCGTTTTTTTGGGAAATCCAGAAGTATGCTGTTCCATAAATCTATGATAACGGGTTTTGATAGATGGGGGAATTTTTCAGCATAGAAACTTATAAATGCTTCGGTGGAAATTAAACCGACTTCATACTGCTGGTTTTTCAAAATCATGTCATCGTCAAGCGATTCAATTTTAGCAGCTTCCAGAAACTTTTGCATGGAGCAGGCCTTATCTAAATTTATGAAAATGGCCCCAAAGTCGAATATAATAGTTTTAATCATTAAGGTAAATTGTAAGATTGTCTTCTAGGATGTTTTCTTCTGAAACAAGCCTGCCCTGAATTTTCGGCGCTAAAATACCATTCTTAAAAACCCTAGCTCCTGTAAATACCCGTGCTTCATCCCAAAGGTTTTCGTCAATAAACGTTTGCAGCGTTATTGAACCACCTTCTATAATAAATGAGTTGATGTTTTTACGGTAAAGCACATCGCAAATCTGTCTGGCGATACGATGGTTTGAGTCCCAATTTATGGTTTCGACAGCTTCAAAATTGTGCTGATTTGAGCTAATCAAAATGGTATGAGCGCTTTTATTAAAAATAGCGTGCTTATTTGAGAGTTTTTGTTTCTGGTCTAACACAATCCGTATCGGGTTTTCCCCGGTCCAGTCCCTAACCGTTAGGCTGGGGTTATCTTCTAAAACGGTATTGGTACCAACTAATATGGCCTGTTCCTCGGCGCGCCATTTGTGCACGAGTTGACGTGAGTAAGTATTGGTAATCCAAACAGGTTTTTTGTTGTTCTTTTCAGCTGGAGCAATATATCCGTTTTTGGTCTGAGCCCATTTTAAGATGATATAGGGCCTCTTTTTGTTATGGAAGGTAAAAAAACGTTTGTGATGCACCCTACATTGAGATTCCAAAACCCCAACCATAACGTTACATCCAGCCGCGTTTAATTTTGCAACTCCCTTTCCTGCAACTTGTGGATTGTCATCAATACACCCAATAACAATATTGGGTATTTTGTGTTCAATTATCAAAGCGGTACAAGGCGGGGTTTTACCAAAGTGGGAGCAGGGCTCTAAGCTAACATAGAGGGTGGCAGATTTTAAAACCGACTTGTCCTTAACCTTTGCAATGGCGTTTACCTCGGCATGATTACCGCCGTAAGCCGAGGTGAACCCTTCACTGATTATCTTGTTTTCGTGAACAATGACACAGCCAACCATTGGGTTCGGCGCGGTTCTACCCAAGCCGTATTTGGCAATTTCGATGCAGCGTTTTATGTAATTTTCATGTATATTCATGCCCCTAAAAAACAGTACAAAAATAGGGTATTTCATGAGCGCAGACCATATAAATATAAGGGAAATTAGACCACAGGACAACGCACAGATTGAAAAAGTTATCAAGGACTGTTTTCCCGAATGGGGCATCCCGATGGTTGGTACGGCTTATGAGGATACTGAAACTTCAAACATGTACGAGGCCTATCAAAACGAGGGTGAGGTTTATTTTGTGGTTGATGATGGCAATAAGGTATTGGGAGGCGCAGGAATCAAAAAGCTCAATGATTTTGAAGGTGAGGTCTGTGAGCTTCAAAAAATGTACTTCTCACCAGAGATACGTGGCTATGGGTTGGCTAAGAAAATGATAGAAAAGTGCATGACGGCCGCTAAAAACTTGGGCTATAAAACCTGTTACCTTGAAAGTGCTTCGCAATTAAAACCGGCCATAAAACTTTATGAAACATCCGGTTTTGAGCATCGCGATACCCCTTTGGGAAATACTGGTCATTATTCTTGCGGGATTTGGATGACCAAGGAGTTGTAGCAAATAGAAAAAATCAATAAAACCTTAGTGCAACTAAATTCGTAAATTCCTGCGACACGAGTTTAAATTCAAACTTTTGGGTTCTCAAGCTCGACATATATTCAAGATTTTTTCGATTTAAAATAAAAAGGTGCGACTAAAATCATTAATAAAAACATTTCACGAGGAACTAGACCCCATTTATGGAAGGGAGGAAACCAATTCGTTTTTTAACTTATTGATTGAGCACTACATTTACATTAGTCGCTTAAAATTGATTTTATACCCCGCGTTTGAAATCAATGAGCGGCAAACCCAGTTAATGCTCAATGCGCTTACCGAATTAAAGCTGCACACGCCTATACAATATATTTTGGGCGAGACTGAATTTTACGGACTGCCCTTTAAGGTTGATCCTTCGGTTTTAATTCCCAGACCTGAAACCGAGGAGCTTGTTGAAGAGGCCTTGATGTCCTTAAAGAAAACTGCGGTTGGTAGGGAAAACTTAAGGATATTGGATATTGGCACAGGCTCGGGCTGCATCGCTGTTACCTTAGCCTATTATTTGCAAAATGCACAGGTTTATGGGTTGGATGTATCTAAAGAAGCTTTGGATATGGCAAAAACAAATGCACAATTAAATCACGTTGATGTTTCTTTCTTAAAGCATGATATACTAAATAGGAGTGGGGCTGGTTTCTTTGCCTTTGGAGAACCTGCCTCGCCCGCAGGCAGGGAAAGCCGCCCGAACGAAGAGATACAAAAGTTTGATGTTATTGTCTCTAACCCACCCTATGTTCGCCAATTGGAAAGAGACCAAATGAATCCCAACGTTCTGGATAACGAACCGCACTTGGCATTGTTTGTTGAAAATGATAATCCACTAAAATTTTACAAAGCAATTTGTGAATTTGCCCAAGAGCATCTAAAGAAGGGAGGCCGTCTTTTTATGGAAATCAATGAGTATCTGGGCACAGAGATGATGAAGCTGTTAAGCGATTACGACTTTGATGGGATTGTACTTCAAAAAGATATTTTTGGAAAGGATAGGATTATAAAAGGCAGTAATTAAAAATAATGGTGTTTAGGAACCTCATACTGTTATTTCGGCGATAAATGCCGTGGTCTCAAGACGTTGCGTATGTTTAATACTTAATTGAGCATTTTGTTAGTCAAGATACCGTTTTCTGTTTATTTTTTTTATGATGTCCCCTAAAGTAATATCTTTAGGTTCTTCATCTTCTAAGAGGCTACGTCCGGCCTTGTTTGCTTGGCTTATTTGTTTCCACCCATAGGAAATTTCAAGGTTTGCACATGGGTTAAAATAGGTTTAAGTGGTGTTCATGCATTTTTGATTACACCGATGTTCTGAAATTAAACTATAATTAATAAAGCGAACAAATATCTGGATGTCGCCTTTATTACGCTAAATAATTCGATTTGCAATGCTAAAGTCCTGCGAAATGAATTTAAGTTTTTTGACAACCCCATAAAAAGCTGAACGTTTTTTAATTATCGCCTATGTTTTCAATATATGAGGAAAGCCTTTGAAGTCTAAATTATTAAATTTGGTAAAATTTATAACGTCAAGTGGAAATTAAAGACCAAATTGAATCGCTAAGACAAGAGTTACGCCAACATAATTACAAGTATTATGTACTTGACCAGCCGGAAATCGATGATTTTGAATTCGACATGAAGTTGAAGCGCCTGCAGGAGTTGGAAGCGAAACATCCAGAGTTTGACGATCCTAATTCGCCAAGCCTGCGCGTTGGTGGGGCAATTACCAAAAATTTCGAGACCGTTGTTCACGAGCACCGCATGTATAGCTTGGATAACTCATACTCAAAGGAAGATTTGTTGGATTGGGAAAAACGCATCCTTAAAATTACCGATGGTAAAGTTGAATTTGTCTGTGAGCTTAAGTATGACGGGGCTTCCATAAGCCTTACCTACGAAAATGGAAGTCTGGTGAGAGCGGTTACCCGTGGGGATGGCACCCAAGGCGACAACGTAACTGCCAACGTGAAAACCATAAAGTCGGTACCGCTGAAGCTAAAAGGCGATTATCCCGAAAAATTTGACATTAGAGGGGAAATCGTGCTGCCGTTTAAAGGTTTTAACCAAATGAATAGAGAACGGGAAGCGGCAGGGGAGGAGCTGTACCGAAATCCGCGAAATACCGCTTCTGGAAGTTTAAAGCTACAGGATAGCGCAGAAGTGGCAAGACGGCCTCTAGAGTGCTTGCTTTATAATATTACCGGTCGTAATTTACCGTATAAAAGCCAATTTGAAAGCCTTGAAAAGGCAAGAAAAATGGGCTTTAAGGTTCCAGAAATCGCAAAATTGGCAACTTCGGTTAATGAGGTTTTTGAATTTGTGGCGTATTGGGATGTGCATCGTCACGACTTGCCTTACGAGACAGACGGTGTTGTCGTAAAGGTCAATGATTTAGGTCAACAAGAGGAGCTTGGCTATACCTCAAAAGCACCTCGATGGGCTATGGCTTATAAGTTTAAGGCCGAACAGGTGTCCACAAGACTTAATAAAATTACCTATCAAGTAGGAAGAACTGGAGCTATAACGCCAGTTGCTAACCTAAAACCTGTGGAACTGGCCGGAACTACGGTAAAGCGGGCGTCGCTTCATAATGCCGACCAGATTGAAAAACTGGATATTCGAGAGCGGGATGAAGTGTTTGTTGAAAAGGGAGGTGAGATTATCCCAAAAATCATTGCTGTAGATTTAAGCAAGCGACCTTTAGATTCCACCCCAACTACTTACATTACAGATTGCCCCGAGTGTGGCTCAACTTTAGTACGGGAAGAAGGCGATGCCAAACATTATTGTTTGAATTATAATGGGTGTAAGCCACAGATTATTGGCCGGATTCAACATTTCATTTCAAGAAAGGCTATGGATATCGACGGCCTGGGTGGTGAGACCGTTGCACTTTTGGTCAATGAGGGGCTAATTTCAAATTATGCTGATCTGTATGAGTTGAAGAAAGAACACATCCTTCCATTAGAACGAATAGCGGAGAAAAGCGCCGAAAATTTAATAAACGGGATTGAGGCATCTAAGCAAGTTCCATTTGAGCGCGTACTCTTCGCTATTGGTATTCGGTTTGTTGGAGAAACCGTTGCTAAAAAGTTGGCCAAAACATTCAAGAATATTGACGCATTAATGGCAGCATCGTTAGAAGAACTCGAGGCCGTAAACGAAATTGGTGCTAGAATTGCTCAAAGCGTGGTTAGCTTTTTTGCTTCCAATGAAAATAAGGGTATCGTTGCATCTTTAAGGGCACACGGACTTCAACTATCAATTTCAGAAGAGAAATTAGCCAATCAAACCGATAAACTCCTTGGTGCTACATTCGTGATATCTGGTGTTTTTGAAACCGTGTCTAGAGCAGAACTCAAAAAACTCATTGAGGATAACGGCGGGAAAGTTTCAAGCTCACTCTCTTCTAAAACAGATTTTTTGGTTGCTGGTGACAATATGGGGCCTAGTAAAAAAGCAAAAGCTGAACATTTGGGTATTCCAATTGTTTCTGAACCTGATTTCTTAAAAAAATTAAAGTAACATACAACTTAACATGATTTTTAACGATTAAACGCAAAAAAATTCGTTTAATGGTATTTTATTGTTAGATTTGTCATGTTGTTAATTGAAAAATCATGAAATTGACAAAACTGTTTTTGATTGTGGTATTATAAATAATGCATACAGCAGATGTCTATTTCGCACTTTCTATTAGGTTTAATTTAAAGTGTTGACTGTTTGTGGTTCTTGCATTTTTGTTGAACGATAGAGAGTCATTATTGGAGCATGAGCTGATGTCAGAACATAAATATGGGTTGAAATTTTCATATAATCATTACGTAAAACCACCATCTTAAAATTTTGTAGAACGAGTTACATGAATCCCATCGCAGCTTCAAGAATCATAACCTTAGTTTTTGCCCTGGTGCATCTTTGCTTTGCATTTGTAGGGGATGAGGTTTATAGTATTGGGTTTAGAGCCTTGGCGCTAAGTTTTCTGGTGGTACTTTATATTTTAAAAGTCAAAAAGCGAAATAATTGGTTTTTAGGGTTTCTGGCATTTTATGCAATAGGGGATGCATTCAGTTTTGTGTCTTGGTTTACTAATACAGAACAATCGGCAGATTTGGATTTAGTGTATTACTATGTTGGTAATAGCGTATATATAATTGCTTACCTCTTACTTATAATTAGGATTGCGTTGGGTTTGAATTTTAAGGAAATCCTTAAAAAACACATGTTTTATGTCCTTTTGTTAGGGCTTCTCAATGTTTTTTGTGTCTATTTCATTTCAGATGCAACTACGGAATTCATTGACAGTTCATCGTATCTCATGGAGGATACCTATAATGCAATTATTGTAATACTTATGAGCTTTTCGGTTTTAGGTTACTTGGCCCACGATGATCAAAAGAGTATAAAAATCTTAATTGGTTCAATGCTAATCGTTTTTTCAGAAATTTTGCAATTAGCTTATTTTTATGTTGCCGACTTTAATGTGCTTTATGTGATATGTTCAATTTTGTTTACACTGGCTTTTTTGTTTTTCTACCTTCAATCACGATTAGAATACAGACTTCGCAAGGAGTACACTTATGAGCTTTAAAGATATTTATTTAAGATTATTTTACTAAAGCTGCTGCTCATTAAATTATGCCGAAATTTTAATATCTAATGTTTTGCTTTACTTTTTTTATTTAACGAGATTTTAAAACTGGCGGCAAAAAATCTACAAGCCAGTAGTTTGGGTAGTAAACATGTCTAGCGTTTAATTCAAGGTGTAAAACAGCTGAAGGTTTTGATTGAGACGTGGTGCTATAAGCTTAATTTTTCGTTTTTAAACACTTATAAATCCAGCGTCTGTGTATTAAGGATTCTTAAAAGCGATTAAACCCTCAAGGCCACTCCATCAACTGACTTATTTTTATTTGAATCAAAGTAGAAATCCACTTTGCCCAAATTAATACCGTAGCACCCCACCTGATTTATAAGAACGTTTCTACCCGCTGCATTTTTTACTATTGTGGGTTTGTCTAAAAAGGTATGGGTATGGCCACCAATTATTAAGTCAATATCGGTGGTATTTGCGGCTACCGTCATATCGCTAATTTTTCCTGAATCCCCGTAATCATAACCAAGGTGGGAAAGACAGATGACCAAATCACATTCATTATCCTTTTTAAGAATTCTTGTCATTTCTTGGGATGTTTCAATGGGGTCTAGGTATTTAGTTTCCTTATAAAGTTTTTTATCAACTAAGCTGTCGAGCTCTATGCCCAATCCAAAAATTCCGATTTTTATCCCGTTTTTTTCAAAAATTTTAAACGGCTTTACGTGAGATTCCATAATGGTGTCTGAAAAATCATAATTTGCAGATACAAAATCAAATTTGGCGTGTGGTAACTGGGCGTAGAGGCCGTCAATGCCATTGTCAAAATCGTGATTGCCAATGGTGGCTAAGTCGTATTTTAACATGCTCATAAGTTTGAACTCCAACTCACCGCCGTAATAGTTAAAGTAGGGTGTGCCTTGAAAAATATCGCCGGCATCCAATAAGAGCGTATTGGGATTACCTTTTCTTATGGACTCAATTAATGTGGCACGTCTGGCAACCCCGCCTTGGTTTGGATTCCTAGCATTATCTGGCCCAAATGGATCAATGTGACTGTGCACATCATTGGTGTGTAGTATGGTAATTTTTTTTAAGCCCTGGGCGTA
>Ga0207419_1002097_pt1 | contig 13614 bp, 14 predicted proteins | sample ElkSloMetagenome_4_FD_184723 | JGI IMG/M metagenome (GOLD analysis project Ga0207419, IMG submission 184723) | Hot spring microbial communities from Elkhorn Slough, Monterey Bay, USA - MD2A (version 2) | ecosystem: Environmental > Aquatic > Marine > Intertidal zone > Estuary: Microbial mat ... | reverse complement strand
GATGGTATAATTGACGAAAAAGATGGTGATGTGGATGGAGATGGCATTCCAAATTCTGAAGATACAGACATGGATGGAGATACGATTTTAAATGATGCAGACAATGACATTGATGGAGATGGAGTAATCAATGTTTTGGATGCTTACCCCGAGGATCCTGCAGGTGCAACCAATAGTTACAGTCCTTCTAAATTAGGTTACGGCACTCTCGCGTTTGAAGACAATTGGCCCGCCAAGGGAGATTATGACTTTAACGATCTAGTTGTAAATTACAATTATAATTTGGTTGCCAATAAAGATAACAAAGCCATTAGAATGGTTTTAAACCTTACGCTTGCTGCTGCAGGAGGCGCCTATAAAAATGGATTCGGCATTGAGTTACCTATCGATAAATCTAGGATCACCTCGGTAAAAGGGCATAATGCCCCATCTTTTATGGTGGATCAGCACGGACTCGAGGTCGGACAGTCAAAGCCGGTAATCATTGTATTTACTAATTCACTTGGAGAACTGGGTGGAGGATCTGTAATAAATGCAGACATCAATAAACAAAGTGTGCCTGTAAAAAACTACACAATCAATGTAGAGTTTTCTGAGTTAGTACCTATTCAAGAACTTTCCGATGCCCCATTCAATCCTTTTATTTTTATAGGTGAAGACCGGGGCAGAGAATGCCACTTAAGGGACAAAACCCCTACCGATTTAATAAATACATCATTTTTAAATACTGATGAAGATAACTCTGATTCTACAACAGGTAGGTATTTTGTTTCTGCTGATAATGCTCCTTTCGCAATTAACATTATACATAATTTTAGATATCCCAAAGAAGGAACGAGAATAGATAAAGCTTATAATTACTTTTTAGATTGGGGGCAATCGGGCGGAACTATTTTTAAAGATTGGTATACAGATGCTTCCGGATATAGAGTGACAAAAAACATATACAATAATAATTGATGCCTATCTCAACATTTTAAAATTAAAATGCGAGCAGCAAAAAATGGGGCCTATATTATGGCCTCTTTTTTATTGATGAATTATTATGAGAATCCAACGTACATTGTTCATCTATATAATTTTGTAAGTGTGCATAACCAATTTTAACAACCACAATACTTCTATATGAGAATTGATGGTTGACTTCTTAGCCTGTAAAAATTACACAAGATAAATCCTCTCCGTTTTATACATGTAATCAAAAACTAAACAGCAGTTTATAATAAGTAGGCCAACAGAAAACGTATACTACTCAAACCACAAACCATTTAAACTGATAAAGAGAACAATTGCTTCTTCATTTCTTTGGGCTTATCAGCGATAATTACGATTTTAGGGCAACTATCGTTTACCCAATTTTTTTACCATGAAGATAAAGTTACTGCTGACTACCATACTTTTTGCTTACAGTATGCATTCTATAGCTCAAAGAAACGAAACCTTTACCATCGTCTCTCCCGATCAGCGTCTCATCGCTCAAATAGATGTGAGCGATAAAATCTACTACTCACTTCAATTAAAAGAACAAGAAATCATCCAACCCTCTCCCATTTCTATGACCTTGGCAGACGGTACCGTACTTGGTAAAAAGCCCAAGGTAAAAGATAATTATATAGATCGCATCGACTCTTTTATTGAACCCCTTTTCTGGACGACAGACAGCATCAACAACCATTATAACTTTTTAAGGCTCAAATTTAAGCGGGACTTTTTTATGGAGTTTAGGATGTACAACGATGGCTTTGCTTACAGATTCATCACTGATATAGATGAACCAATAACTGTAGAGTCTGAGGAGCTGACCTTTCACTTTAGAGATAATTACGAACTGATAACCTCTGATGTGGATAAAAATGCATTTATACATAGCTACGAAAACAATTACAGCAAGCACAAAATAGCGGACTATCCCGAAAATAAAATGGCCATGCTACCCATCATGGTAAATGCGAGAAGCGGTGTAAGAATGATATTTACCGAAGCAGATTTAGAAGACTACCCCGCACTTTACATGGTAAAAGCAAACGATGGTACCCGCAACATGAAAAGCATACAGCCTCCCTACCCGCTAAAAGAAGAGATTGGCGGACATAACGATTTTGAAATGATTGTTACAGAGCGCGCCGACTATGTTGCTAAAACCGAGGGCCAAAGAGCTTTCCCTTGGCGTGTATTCATTTTTTCTGAAGAAGATAGAAACTTGCTTAGCAACAATATGGTGTACAAGTTGGCCAAACCAGCCGAGAGCGATTTTTCTTGGGTTACACCTGGCAAGGTCGCTTGGGACTGGTGGCACGCCATGCACCTCGATGGTGTTGATTTCGCATCGGGCATCAATACCAAATCTTATAAGTATTACATTGATTTTGCTGCTGAAAATGGACTTGAATACATCAACCTAGACGAAGGCTGGTCTGAACAGTTCGACTTATTGAAAGTAAACCCTGATGTGGATATAGAAGAATTGGTCAGCTATGCAAAGCAAAAAGATGTAAAAATCATTTTGTGGTGTATTGCCCGTACCTTGGATGCACAACTTGAGGAAGCTATGGAACAGTTTGCTGAATGGGGTGTACACGGTTTAAAGGTAGATTTTATGGATCGGGACGACCAAAAAATGGTCAATTTTTACTACAGAATTGCTAAAGCAGCTGCTGAAAAACAATTGATAGTTAATTTTCACGGAGCTTATAAACCTACAGGTTTGAACCGTACCTACCCCAATGTTTTGAACCAAGAGGCAGTTAGAGGTTTAGAATACAACAAGTTTGCAGAGCCTGATGGTACCACGCCTGACCACGCTGCCTTGATACCTTTCATCCGCATGGTCGCAGGCCCTATGGACTACACACCGGGCGCTTTAAAAAATGTACCCAAAGACAAGTTTAAAGTAGATTTTGACTACCCTGTAAGCCAAGGCACTAGAGCGCAACAGATAGCCATGTATGTGTTGTACGAGGCCCCGCTACAAATGCTCTCAGATGCGCCTACAGCCTACCAAAAGGAAAAAGAAACCTTAGATATGATTGCCGAAATCCCCACTGTTTGGGACGAGACACAAGCCGTAGGTGGAGAGGTAGGTGAGTTTGCGGTAATTGCCCGTAGAAAAGGAGACACTTGGTATGTGGGTGGTTTAAGCAATTGGAAAGAACGTACCGTAGCGCTCAATTATTTTTTCCTTACTGAAGACACTTACGAGGCTACAATTTTAACCGACACAGAAGAAAGTGCCACTGATGGAACAACCTATGAAGTTAGCATAGAAGATATTAAGCCTTTTGATCGCAGGGAGTACAAAATGGCACCCGGTGGGGGCTTGTACATCAAACTAACACCTAAAGACGAATGATGGTAATGGAATAGTTGTTGGACTAGTTTCCAATAAATTTAACTGAATACCATGATACATCGATCAATCTTAAACTTTTTGTATAGGACTTTTTTAATCTCTGTCTCTCTTCTTGTTTTCATTAGTTGCGATAATGATTTAAGCTCTTCTGAAGATATAAATCCTAATGGCACTTTAAAACCAACTGAAAAACCAGTTGTGGATATAGAAGGTGATAAGTTTCTTATAAACGGCATACCTACTTTTGAAGGTAGAACTTGGAACGGTTATGAAATCGAGGGCCTCCTACCCAACTCTCGCATGGTCAATGGCATTTTTGACGACGAAAATTCAGAAACCCAAGATAGATGGGCTTACCCTGATACCGATGCTTGGAATCCTGAAAGAAACACCGCAGAGTTTGTCGCCGCTATGGAAAGCTGGTATCAAAAAGGCATGCTGTCTTTTACCATCAACTTACAAGGAGGTAGCCCCATGGGCTATGGCAACCAAGGTTGGATCAATACAGCCTTTGATGAAAATGGCAATCTAAAAAATGCCTATATGCAAAGACTCGAATTGATTTTAGATGAGGCAGAAAGACTGGGCATGGTGCCCATTGTTGGCCTTTTTTATTTTGGGCAAGACCAATTTCTTAAAGATGAAGCAGCCGTAAAAAATGGAGTTACTAATGCTATTAATTGGCTGCACGATAGAAATTACAAAAATGTATTGATAGAAATAAATAACGAGTGCAATGGCGCTTACGAGCATGAAATTCTTTTTCAGTACCGAGTCCATGAATTAATTACCTTGGCTCAATCTATTGAAAAAAATGGCCATCGTTTTTTAGTGAGTACCAGTTACACGGGCAAACACTTGCCCAAAAGCAATGTAGTAGAAGTGGCCGACTTTATCATTTTGCATGGCAATGGCATGGATGATCCCAACGAAATAGTACAACTAGTCAATGATACCAAACAGGTAGAAGGCTATGTGGGCCAACCCATCGTGTACAATGAGGACGACAACTATGGTTTTGAAAACGATTGGAATAATTTTGTAGCCGCCACCAGTGTGCACGCCTCTTGGGGCTTTTTTGATTACCGCAGAGGCGGCGAAGAATTTGAAAACGGCTTCCAAAGCGTGCCAGCCGATTGGGAGATCAGCTCTGACAGAAAAAAAGCCTTTTTTAACCTATTAGAAAATATTACTGGAGGAATATCCAACAGCAATTGATATGGCAAAAAGCACAGTACATGTTGTTGCAGGTATTATTTACAAAGAAAACAAAATACTCCTCTGTAGGCGCAAAGAAGGGAAATCTCAGGCTGGCTTTTGGGAGTTTCCCGGAGGTAAAGTAGAAAAAAATGAAAGCAATCAAAAGGCACTTTACAGAGAAATTAAAGAAGAATTGGGCATAGAAATTAAGGTGAAAGATTTCTATGTCCAAACTGCGTATAGTTACCCTACCTTTAATATAGTACTCTGGGTTTATACTTGTGAGTATGAGTCAGGAGAAATCAAACCCACAGACCACGACAAATTCGAATGGGTTGTTCCCCCAAAATTACCCGACTACCCACTTTCTCCCGCTGATATAGAAGTTGCTGAAAAATTGGCAAAGGCTTAAAAGAGTGTATACTTTTGACTTGCTCATTATCGTAATTTTTCTGTAAGAACCATGTTCTAGCAAAAATAGAATACCTATAAAAGGCTAGTAAAAGAAAATTTCTAAAAAGAAACCATGAACAAAAAAATAATTTACATTGATATGGACAATGTACTTGTCGATTTCAAAACAGGCATTGATAAGCTTGAAGAAGCTACTCTTAACGAATACGAAGGGCGATTAGATGAGGTGCCTAATATATTTTCGCTTATGGAACCCATGCCATATGCTATAGAATCCGTCAAAAAACTTTCTTCAAAATACGACTTATATATTCTATCAACAGCACCTTGGCTGAACACAAGCGCCTGGATCCATAAAATAGAATGGGTACATAAATATTTTGGTAAAGAGAAAGGTTCTTTGTTCTACAAAAGATTGATCATATCCCATCATAAAAACTTAAACTCGGGCGATTATTTAATCGATGACAGGCCTAATAATGGTGCAAAGGATTTTAGTGGAAAATGGATACATTTTGGTAGTAAAGAGTTTCCTGATTGGACCATGGTAACCAAATACCTCCTAGATGAATAGGCCAAACACACAGGGTGTATAAATGACAGAAAAAGCTTAGGCAAAAAGCAGGACTAAAAAGCAAAAATAACATTATCCACACCTAATACTGTCATGTCGAAACAACTACCTTGAATCAGTACTTCGAATCAAGGTCACTTCACCCTCAATCAATAGGGATTTCTATCCTAATGCCCGCTTGCATAAACACTGGGCCTATTCTTACGTTGGGGTAAGGCACCAATTGGTCGGGCATGCTATAGAATTTGGTTTCAGGATTGCCCTCGTCGTCTACCTCTCCCGTTTCTGCACGGTATTCCCAAGAGTTAAATCGAAGATGCTTGTAACTTACTTTGCCAAAAAATAATACATTTTTAACCCGCATCGTACCTTCTAAACTTGCCCCTAAAAGCGGCGACCAATCACGCACAAAATCGCTCTCACTAGCAGAAACTTGGTTTACCTCATTGTATTCTTGCCTCATATTGCCAAAACCAAACTCCACACCCGGCGATAGGTACAAAAACTCAGGAATTAGAGGTATCTGATAAGACCCACTTATTTTAGGCGCCCAACCGTTTAGCTCACCGTCATTAATACTATAAAAATCTGCACCGATAGCGACTGTATAATTATAAAGCAAGTCCCTCATGTGCACGTCGAAGGTATAAATATCTAGATTAGATAGACTGTTGTATCTTTCCAAAAAATCTGTCTCTACTGAAACCGAGCCCGGCTCACCATTATTTACCGTATGTGCCCCACTCGGACTGTTCGGTACGATGGTCCTTTGGTTAAGACCTATGCCATATGCAAAAGAAGCCCCTACCACATAAGGAGATCCCGTTGTTTGCTCCACCACCATACCTTCCTTAAAGGCATACCTCCCCTTCAGGATTTTTCCCATAGAGTAGTTTTCTTCGGTGTCGTAGATATAAATGAGGCCTACCTTCTTGGTTTTTCCCGTCAAATTCCCACTCTTTTTGGCTTTTAAAACCGTATAATACTGCCCTGAACGTATATCGAAATTTCGCCCCCTATCTATGCGGATTCTATTGAGCGTCTTTTTACTTATCGTGGCTGTGGTGGTAGCTGTGGTTTTCATTTCCCTAAGCAAATAGCCGGGCATCAATTCCTTGTAGGGGCCCATCAACAAAGCTTTGGCAGAGCCGGGCTCCGTTTCTGTTACTTTTACAATACCTACACGTGGAGTTCCTGCCGGAATCTCAACATCTTTCCTGATTTTTCCATCTCGCCTAACATCCAAAATCTCAAATGTCATCCCTTCTTTAACACCTAACTCGTATCCCCTATCTATAAAAATCTCGCTTTTATTTACGCCACTTATGTAAGCCTGAATCAAAAAGTACTTTCTAAAATCATCATAAATTTCAAAAGCGAGCCTATTGAGTGCTTCATTCACAGCGCCCCTTTCTGAACCATCTCTACCATAGGCGGTGGCTTGGGTAGAAGCAGTATATTTTCCAGTTTCTATGTCGAGTAGTTTGATGCTAGCAGAGATATTGGCTGTGTAATAGGCGTCTTGTTCCAAATCGCCATCATCATCGTACACTGCGCGGTGGTAGTCGGTATCGTTACCAGTGAAATTTCCCACAATAAAAATCTTAATACCTCGGCGATTACCGATTTCTACCGCGGTACTTTCATCTACCATACCAGAGAGTTGTATGCGTAGCTCATTGGCGATTTTTTTGAGTTCTGCGTCATCAGAAGAAATCACGTTGAACTTGCGTGAGTCTATTACTTTGGCGAGAATTTTCTCCGTAATGATTTTTTCGTAGGTTTTTGCTTCTATACCTTGCCAGCCAGTAAAGGGCAATACAGAAATATCCTCTTTTTCGTCTTCGTAATTTTGTGCAAAAACAACCGAAATTGATGTAATGATTATCAGAAACAGGGTAGTAAACGATGCTTTCATGTTTATTTTTTCAGCTAAACAATCATAGTTTTTATGTAATTACGAGAAATAGAGCATTCTGTTAGATTTTTGAGTAAATTTTAGGGAAAAAATGAAAGGTTTGATTTCAAAAAATCAAATTTATTTAAGGTCTATATTTTTTTGCTCTTTTAAATCAAAAACCTTGATGTTTTGTGCTTTCGCAAAATCTGATAAAGTAGAATCGCTAGTTATTAACAACTCACATTCTTTACCCATTTGTAACAATAGAACATCAGTAATACCCAATTCCCAAAATTCTTCTCTTTGTACTGCTATTCTAGAATGAATAAATCTTTCTGTTGTTTGTTGGGTAAGCATTTTTAATCTCTCAATGTATTGGAATTTATGATTACCACCGAATCGATTCAGTAAATTATCTAGCTCCGTCCATACATTTGGCAATACAATTAAATCTTCAAGAGAACCAATTATCTTTAATAGTTTGTAAAAATCCTTTTTAGAATAAATGGATGTTTTAGGATGTCTATTAACTAAATTTTCATCGATCAACCCTACTACCAAAAGCACAAGAGCATTTGCATCAATTAATTTCATTATACTCTTTCGTAGATATAAAACGCTTTCATTTTTTTGTTATCATCAATAACAACCTTTTTATAAAGTCTTTCAAAAGGTAAGACAACCTTTGCTAGTGGACTTACTACACTATCAGCACGATCAATATTTTTTGTCACGAAAGAAACCACTATCTCCCATATTTTTTCCTTTTCATCATATTCAACTTGTTCTAAACGAAAATCACGGGCATCTTCAAATACCTGCATTAATTGTTCTTTGGCAATGCTATAAAGCTCTTTTAATTCCATAAATGTTATTGTTTAGACTTTTAACATGTTATAAATCTAACATCTTATTTAGCAGTATGGTCATTGAATAGCTTAGAAAGCAAAAAAAATATTCTTAAAGTGTAACCTTTTCCAATTTAGCAAGTAACCAATCCGAATTCAACAAAATCTAACTTTGAAGTATAAAATGTGGGTGAAAACTTACAGCTAAAAACCATACAAGTATACCATGACAGACGAGGAAGTAATGGCAATGGTAAAAAAGGGCGACCTTGAGAAAGCGGCCATCTTGTTTGAGCGCTACCAAGCTATGCTCTACAACTTTTTCGTGAAACTAAGTTTTGAGACCGAATTGAGTAAGGACCTGACCCAAAATGTTTTTTACAGGCTCATCAAATACAGGAACAGCTTTAACGAAAGCAAAGCATTTAAAGCTTGGTTTTTCCAGTTGGCACGCAACCAGTATTTAGACCATGTGAGCAATGCCAAAAACAAAAGGTCGCGCTTCGATGATTTAGAAAAACTCGCTCACAAAGCAGCTGAGAACATGCAAGACCAAACACAAGCTGAGCGCGAAAAAGTACTTTACAAAGCCTTGAGCCTACTTGATGAAGAACAAAGGGAATTAATTGTATTGAGCAAATTCCAAAAAATGAAATATACAGACATTGCCCAAATACTCAACATTACCGAAGCCGCTGTAAAAGTGAAAGTACACAGGGCCATAAAAAAATTGAAAGGGGTCTATTTTATGACCGAACAGAATTAAAAGCAATTACTATGGAAAACACACCCGATAAAGAACAACTGATTGCCTACTTAGAAGGCAACCTCAGTGGCTCAGAAATAAAGGCCGTGGAGCAAAGACTAGCTGAAGACAGCGACTATTTTAGTGAGTACGACCAGCTAAGAATGATATACGATAGCTTGGACAACTCACCAGAGTTTACACCACCAAAAGATATTTCTACAAACTTTTACCAACAACTCTCAACAGCCATAGAAAAAGAAAAAGACAGCAATAAATATGGCAAAGCAGGCAAAGTAATCAGCTTTGTTAAACAGACATGGCAAAGCTCATTGCCTTTGAGAATTGCCGCTTCGGTAGCCATTTTTTTAGCGGGTTTCTTTATTGATAAGCAAATAAGCATAGAGCAAATACAGACCAAGGAGGTAGCTACACTTCGTACGGAGTTAAATACCACCAAAACTTTGGTCATGCTCTCTTTACTAAAGCAACAGTCTGCCAGTGATCGGATTATGGCAGTAAACTATACTTATGAAATGCAAGAGGTGGATAATCGCATTATAGAAGCCCTTTCAGAAACCTTGGCTACTGACGAAAACCCCAATGTACGTATGGCTGCTTGTGAGGCATTGGTGCATTACAAAAGCAAACCCAAAGTGCAAGAAGTGCTCATGAATACGCTTGCCAAGCAACAAGATCCTAGTATACAAATCATCATTATAGATGCCTTGATTTCTTTAGAAAACCCGGAAGCCATCGCCTATTTACAAGAACTGATACAAACACAAGACGTCATCGATATTGTAAGAAACAAAGCCCAAGAAGGCATCGGAAAGTTAATATAAAGGCTTAATTATCAAGCAAATAAAGTTTCAACTCAAACTAATTTATAAAATGAAAAAAGTAAGCTTAATCATAGTAGCATTGTTCGTTTTAAGCTACAGCTATGCCCAAGAATTTAAAATAGCAGTAAGTGATAAAAATGGGAAATTTACCATTAATGTGCACGATTGCGATTTGCAGATCATAGGCCACGATGGCAATGAAATACTAATTACTACCAAAGGCTATGAAAAACCGCCGGAAAGGGCCAAAGGGCTTAAACCGCTTTACAATTCTGCGGTGGATAATACTGGCATAGGGCTATCAGTACAAGAAAGCGGTGGTAACCTAACCATACAAAAGGCTACAAGGGGCGATATTGATTACACCATAAAAATACCAAGTACCATGCATGTTTCTATCAGTGAAACCAATTGGCACGGAGATAATTTTACAATTGAAAATATCAGTGGAGAAATTGAAGTGAATGCCAAGAGTTCTGATATAAAAATGAAAGGGGTTTCTGGACCCGTTGTGGCCAATACCACCAATGGCGATATAGATATTGTGTACAAAACGCTCAACCAAGAAAAACCGAATGCCATTAAATCTATCAACGGACATGTAGACATTACCCTACCAAGCAGTGCCAAAAGCAGTGTAAAATTAAGAGCCATGAATGGTGAGATTTTTACCAACTTTGACGTAGCCATGAAAACTTCTGAGGACAATATAAATGTGTACGGTGGTGGTAAAATTGAAGGCGCAATCAATGGCGGGGGCGTTGAAATTAAACTTAATACCATTAACGACAATATCTACTTAAGAAAAGCTGAATAACCTCAAGTTTTCATTCCTAGTTCAAAATCAAATTAATTATGAAAAATCTAATAATGGCAGGGATATTTTCCCTGCTTACTTTGCCCCTCTTTGCCCAAAAAATAATAAGTAAAGAACTTCTACTTCCACCTTCTAATAAATTAGAGCTTGAGCTTAAGTTGGGAGATGTGATTAAAATTAGCACTTGGGACAGTAAAAAAGTGGCTTTTAAAGCCAGTATAGACCTGAACAATGGTGCACTTAACGACTCATTAAAGCACAGCTTTACCAATGGAGAAGCCCTTATTATCAAGTCTGAAATACCCAAAGGCTATAATAATTGGATGCGTAAAAAAGACTATGATGACAACAATGATAACATCCGCTTTTGGACGGGCAAGGAGAATTTTATTATTAGCGAAGTGATATATGAACTCAAAGTCCCTAAAAAATGCCTAGTTACCCTCAAGAGCATTAATGCAGATGTGGAAATAAAAAATCTCACACAAAGCATGGCCATAAAAACTATAAACGGTTTTGTAGATACTAATTGGGATGAAAAAGTATCAGCCAATTTCGAGCTTAAAACCATTAATGGAGAGGTTTATTCAGATTTAGGACTTGAACTTTTGAACAAAAAAGACAGCCCAATGGTAGGTTATAATTTAAAAGCCAAGCTAGGCAATGGCAACGCTAAAAAAGTAATACTCAAAACCATTAATGGCGATATTTATCTGAGAAAAAATACTGATTTATAAGGATTATAACTTTTTGATAGAATGAAAAGGTACTTAAAAACGCCTTTTTTTATTGAAATTACTCAGTTTATTTCCCGAATAAAATCATTAAATTTAGAATGGTTCAAGTGTAATTTAGCTTGGAGGCAACCAGTCAAAAAATAATAGCAATACAACGACAACTACTTATCTTACCAAAAACACATTGCCATGAGTAAAAGCTTTAGAACGGAAATCAACCTTGCCCTTCCTTCCCAACAAATCCATCTTAAAGATAAGATTTTTACACTAGGGTCTTGTTTCTCAGACCATATTGGCCAATTGTTGCAGCAATATAAATTTAAGGCCATGGTCAACCCTTTCGGTATTATTTTTAACCCTGTATCGGCCATACACTTGATGCAACAGGCACTCATGGGCGAGCCATTATCGAAAGAAAAAATAGTACAAAACCAAGGCATGTACTACCATTACGATTTGCACTCAGAGATTACTTCAGCAGAAAAAGCTTCTTTTGAAGAATTGATTGGCGAAAAACTAAAAACGGCAGGTAATTTTTTAAAAGAAAGCAAGGTGCTCATGCTCACTATGGGTACTGCCTTTGTATATAGACTGTTCGAAAACAAAGAGGTTGTGGCCAATTGCCATAAGATGCCTGCCCGGCATTTTAATAAAGAATTGCTTACGCCTGAGCAAATTATTCTGGCCTTTAACGAGATGCATAAGCTGTTGCCTAAAGATACCTGTATCATACTTACCGTAAGTCCGGTAAGGCATATCAAAGACACCATTTCTTTAAACACCGTAAGTAAGTCTGTATTAAGATTGGCTTGCCACCATTTAAGCGAACAGCATCCCAACGTACATTACTTTCCCGCTTACGAAATGCTGATTGATGATTTGCGCGATTATCGCTTTTACAAGGCCGACATGCTCCACCCCAATGCTACGGCCATCAACTATGTGTGGGAGTATTTCAGCCAAGTTTTTATAGATGAGGCTAGCAATGATTTTATTAGCAAATGGGATAAGATCAGGAAAGCCATAGAGCACCGCCCGTTCAATCCTGCCACAGAAGAGCACAAGCATTTTTTGGTAAATACACTAGATCGACTTAGGGATATTACTGAAGTTGATGTAAATAAAGAAATAAAAATGTTAGAAGACAGGCTGCAGCTATACAGCTTGTAAATTTTTGATATGCTTCAATAAAAAGTCAAGCGCTTTAAACAAATGATTCTTGGCTTTTTTGCTAATAAACTCGCCATACCCCCACTGAAAGCCCGGCAGGTGCAATTCCCAAACCTCGGGCAATACCTCATTATAAAGTTTAGCCAGTTGCAATAGCATGCCCGGAGAAAAAGCATGCATACTAAAGCCTGGGTTCTCTGATTGCACTTTTTTAAACATAAAATTATTTATATGTTTATATGAAGCGTCCACAAACAAAACTAAGTCGTACTCACCGATTAAAAGTGCATCTTCGATATTGAGTTGATAATTCTGAGCAATATCCATATGTGCGAATTGCAATTTTTCTCTATGCTTTTTAAGTGCATCGGTAAAATAAATGCCTAAACCATCATCTCCCCTAACAGGATTGCCAATGCCATAAATCAATACTTTTTTAGCCTTAGCTATGGACTTTTCAAATTCAGATTTCATGTTAAAAATTTTTCCCAACCCTACCTAGGGTTTAAAACAATAGGTAGGGTTATTTTTTTATTTTACATAAGTACCAATCACCTCCCCGTTTACATCCATTAGTTCAACTTGCAAGGGCATTTGCCCCAAGGCATGAGTAGCGCAGCTCAAACAGGGGTCATAAGCACGTATGGCCACTTCTACTGCGTTCATCATACCTTCGGTAATGTTGGTTTGCCCATTCATATATTTCTTTGCCACTTCGTTTACCGCTCGGTTAATACCTTCATTGTTATGGGTAGTAGAAACAATAAGATTGGCCATTTTCACCAAGTCATCTTCTCCTATTTGATAATGATGGATCAGAGTACCCCTTGGCGCTTCTATAACACCTACTCCTTCATTACCTTTGGCTCCTTTTACTTGTAAATCTGTACCTTGCAAATCTGTATCTCCTAACAATTCTTTAACCACCTCAGCTGCATGAAGCATTTCAATCAATCTAGCCCAATGTATGTGCATAGTTTTGTGATTGGGTTTTCCATTTGTATAATCCCTAAAC